>Ga0308157_10002674_pt1 | contig 28197 bp, 23 predicted proteins | sample PhyBR1_FD_201035 | JGI IMG/M metagenome (GOLD analysis project Ga0308157, IMG submission 201035) | Phyllosphere microbial communities from UC Gill Tract Community Farm, Albany, California, United States - DLSLB.R1 | ecosystem: Host-associated > Plants > Phyllosphere > Unclassified | place: USA...
TAGGTTGAATAAAAAAGATCGTAATAATCTCTGCCCATTTTTGTTTTAGAATCATCTACAACAATTCCCTTCATAATACTTAAAGAAGATTCTTTAATAGGAACCAGTTCTTTAGTTGTTATCTGTATAGAATCTTTTGTGATTAATCGGTTTTCAACTTCGTCGCGAATAAATAAAATTGCTGTTACTTTTTGTTTTGATGTTTGGTTAACGGTTGTGGTTGATAAACTTTCAATTTGGTTTGGCTCTAATGTAAATTTGCCTTTTTGCTGACTTACCGATAAGTTTTTGTTGGAATCGGTTTTTTTAACAAGCAGCAAATAATCCAGTTCGTAATGATAAACACCTTTGTTTTGAACCGTTGGATGAAATGTTAAGGTGTTTTCTGATTGAACCACCTCAATTTTTGCCACAATTAAACTATCTCTGTTTTCCTGAGCCACAGAAACAATAGAGAAAAAGATGAAAAACAATAATATGGCTGTAAATCTGTTCATTAGTAATTTCTTATAATTACGCTACGGTCATTTCCCTGTACATTAATAGACATGTTTTCCATAATGCTGTTATTACCGTAAATTTCAATGTAATTGTTAGCGCCTTCCATATTAATATTCATGTTAGAAGGTTCTAATTTTGATGTTTCTGTGTAATACAAAAGCTGATGATCACCAGTTTGATTTACCTGCATTTGCTGGCTTTCAATATCAACCTGATTGTAATTTCCGGTTTGTATTACATAAGTACCGCTCATGGTATTTAATCCGTTTAGAATTAAAGTTTCCGGGTGTACTTTTTGCGCTTCTTTGTTATTAGTTAAAGAATTATCAGCTTGTTGTGCACTTACAGTCAGTGTACCTAAAAGTGCGAAAATGGTTGATAGTATATTTTTCATAAAACAGTAATTAAATAGATTTTTTATATACTATTTTGTATTAAAAAAAACTGTCTTAATAAAAATCATAAATACTTAGAAATTTATTAAGAACAGCTTTTTTAACAATTAAACAATAATATCTTTTAAAATGATATTAGTTAGATTGTGTTACCATGATACTATTGTTAGTACCAGACTGCGTACCTGTATGCATGTGGTTGTTACCAGTTTGCATAATTGTAGCTGTATGATCTCTTCCAGTTTGTGTATTCATTGCAGTGTTAAAATCACCGTCTTGCATTACACTAATGCTGTTATCCCAAGCTCTTAATCCGTTTTGTAAACCTGTAGCTGTATTACCATCACCAGTTTGTGAAATTACAATTTCGTTACGAAGTGCACCTAACAAAGAAAATCCTTGAGTAGCAGTAGCGGTATTGCTATCACCAACTTGATCAATATCTACCATGTTAGATAAACCGGTTTGGTCAACATCTGCTATGTTTAAATCACCATTTTGTAGAACATCTGCTGTGTTACCAGAGATTGATTGAAAAACATTTGCAGTATTTCCATCACCCATTTGCGCAATTGAAGACACGTTGTCAGTACCTAATTGCATAACCATTGCGTCGTTATCATCACCAAATTGAACAATTCCAGAAGTGTTATCCGCACCAACTTGAGAAACAGTAGCAAAGTTGTTGAGAGAAGGATTAGCAAAAACTTTACCTACGTGTCTGTCAATTGAAGACGTGTTACCGTTACCAATTTGAGATACTTGAGATTCATTGAAGTTACCAATTGTGTATTCAGTAGCAGTATTATCGTCACCTAATTGAGTAATAGTTAATTCGTTTGATCTGTAATTTTGGAAAGTGTCAACCGTATTGTCATCACCAATTTGAGAAACATTTGTTACGTTGTTTACTCCATTTAAAGTAACCTTTGTGTTGTTATCATCTCCTCTTTGGTAAGAGTCAGAGAAATTGTTTCCAATGTTAGTTTGTACAACAATTAAGTCATTGCCATTACCAATTTGTTTAGCAACAGATGTGTTGTTATCTGAAACTCTTGGTGTTCCAACTGGGTAATCATTTGTTTTTTGTGTAATAGAAGCTGTATTACCATTACCATCTTGTAGCAAATCAGAGCTGTTGTTTATACCATTACCTTGTGTTATATTTGCGGTATTACCCAGTCCGTCTTGCTTAGCAATAGAAGTATTCACTCCTATTTGATTAATTGTAGCATTGTTTGTGCTTCCGTTTTGAGTTAATGTAGAATTATTGTCCCCATCTTGCGTAGTTAAAGCAATATTTCCAGTTCCATCTTGATCTACTTTACTCATGTTTCCATTTCCGCTTTGCATAGTGATTGCATCATTGTCACTACCAATTTGACCAACGTTACTTACATGGTTTGAGCCAGATTGTGTAGTTTCTGCCCAATTATCGCTACCATTTTGTTTAACATTACTTTGTTGGTTAGACCCAGATTGTGTTGTTAAAGCATCATTACCGCTACCATTTTGTTTAACGTTACTTGTTTGGTTCGATCCTGATTGTGTAGTCAATGCCCAGTTTTCGTCACCATCTTGGTTAACAAAACTTTTACTTCCTGAACCAGATTGTGTAGTATTAGCAATATTTAAACTACCATCTTGCATAACATTCGATAAATGTCCAGAATCAGACTGCATTAAAGTGTTGTCATTTCCACTACCAGTTTGGTTGGTTATTCCTTGTTGATTGTTTCCACTTTGAGTAGAATGGTCAACGTTTGTTTGTGCCATTGCCGAAGCTGTTGCTAAGAAAGCTACTGCTGCACTTAGTACTAATTTTTTCATGATGTAAATAATTAAATGTTGTTATCCAAATTTAGAGTCTTTACAAAAGGCAATCAATCGCCATTTATAACCATTTTAACAAAATACTCATAAACCGTGATAAGGGTTGCTAAGCCCAATAAAATCAGCTGAAGACGTTTTTTTAGAATATTGTATAGAACAAATTCTACAAATTCCACAGAAAAAGTACTACAAATAGGTCTGCAAATCTGTATTAATTTTGACGTATAAATACAAATGATCAAGATAAGTATTGGGCAAATTGCTATTCTTAATTAATGGTATTTTAAAAAAGTTAGGGAATTGAAAAAAAGAATGATTATTGTTGTTAGTGCAAACGAGGGATTTTAATTCCTCGTTTTACTTTTAGATATAAATCGTATTTTTATTGTAAATACTCGCATAAAATGAAAAATATAGTTTTAGTTGTAAGTCTGTTGTTCGTTAATTTCGGATTTTCTCAAATTACCGACACCAGCGTAAATAAAGAAAAGTTCGAAAAATTAGGCTTTCCATATAAAGGAAAACGTGTTTTGCAGGTAGAAGATATTTCTACATCAAAAGAGCAGAATTATTATGTGTTTTCTAAAAACGAACGTGGCAGTGCGCAAGACGAATTGTACATACAGCAGTTTAAAAAAGTAAATAACGAATGGAAAGTTGTTGCAGAAGATAAAGTTGCCGAGCCAGGAATTATCACTTCGGTTTGGGATGCACGCAAAGCTTTTTTCGATGCCGATAAAGACGGACAGGCAGATGTTTTGTTTGTATATTCTAAACATCCGAAAGATAATATGGATGAACAGTTGAGCATTGTTTTGCTTTTAATCTATAAAAATAAATTTTACCGAATGGAGAGTTCGGCTGAAACAAATTACGATCCTATGTATGATACCTACGATTTTAATCCGGAAGATCTTCCAAAAGCAGTTTTAGAGAAATTTGAAGGTTTTTGGAATAATTTAGATAAGAAATAATAATCCTTAGGAAAACAAAAGCGGAAAATAGATTAACTATTCTCCGCTTTTGTTTTTATATCTGTTAAGCAACTCGCTAAAAACCGTTTTTAAATAATTTTTGTTTTCGGGTGAAAACGGTAAAGTGGCTTCGTTAATTAATTGTTGTAAAGTAAGCAGTTTTACGTTTGTTTCTTCATCATTCAAAATTACAGCATCGGGATAATTCTCATGAAGTAATTTATCAAGCTGATATAATGCTTTTGTGTGAATACGGTTGTTGCTGTTGTATTCAAAAAGCAACGTGCTGTAAATGTAATCGTAATCTATAAATTCTTGTTGAATGTTTTGCAGGTTTAACGGCACCATAGAATCATCAACATCAAAAGATTGTCGGGTTGCAACATTAACATTGCCAATGTTGCTAATCTGGTTTTTATGTTTGGTGTGCAAACTTTTTAAAGCATCGTTATACTGAAGCTTCGTCCATTCGTTGGCTTTTAATTTTTGTTGGTATCCTTTAACCAATTCTTCAAACCCCAGTTTTATCAAATCTTTTTCGATACTGCTTTTAAAAAAAGAAAACATATTTTATCAATTTAAATCGAACAAAAAATCGAGAAAAAATCCCGATTATTTTTTACCTGTATGAAAACGACGAATTTCTTTTAATAATTCAGACGAATAAACAAAGTCAACAATATCCTCGTTATCGGTTTCCATAATTTCTTTACTGTTTCCTTCCCACACTAGTTTTCCGTCTTTTAAGAAACAAATATGTTCGCCAATTTGTAGAACCGAGTTCATATCGTGGGTGTTAATTACGGTTGTAATGTTGTATTCGTGCGTGATTTCCTGAATTAATTCATCGATTACGATAGATGTTTTAGGATCTAAACCCGAATTTGGCTCATCGCAAAACAAGTATTTAGGATTGTTTACAATGGCGCGCGCAATAGCAACACGTTTTTGCATACCACCCGAAATTTCCGAAGGCATTTTGGTATTGGCATCGATCAGTTTTACACGGTCAATTACTTCCTGAACACGATCGCGTATTTCTCCATTTGTTTTTGTAGTGAACATTTTTAGCGGAAACCCGATGTTTTCTTCCACAGTCATAGAGTCAAACAAGGCACTTCCCTGAAAAACCATTCCCATTTCGGTTCTCAATGTACGTTTTTCATTGGGATCCAACGTAGCAAAATCTCTTCCGTCAAACAAAATTTGTCCGCTATCAGGAATATGAACACCCAATAGTGTTTTAAGCATAACGGTTTTTCCGGAACCCGACTGACCAATAATCAAATTGGTTTTACCGGCTTCGTACGTGGTGGAAATCCCTTTTAAAACCTCTTTATCATCAAAAGATTTCTTTAAGTCTTTTACTTCTATCATTAGGTTAACAACATTTGGGTTAGGATATAGTTACAGATAATAATGGAAATCGATGTCCAAACGAATGCTTTTGTTGATGCCTTACCAACTTCGAGCGCACCGCCTTCCATGTAATAACCGTAGAACGATGGCACTGTGGCTAAGATAAAGCCGAAAACAGCTGTTTTTATAAAGGCATATACTATGTGGAACGGCGTAAAATCGTCTTGTAAACCTTTTACAAATTCTTCGGCAGCTAAATATCCACCGAACGATCCTGCAATGTATCCACCAAAAATACCAATAAACATACTTAATGCAATAACAAAAGGGTAGGTGATAGAGGCGATCAATTTAGGGAAAACCAGGTAGTTTAACGGATTGATACCCATAACTTCCAAGGCATCAATTTGTTCGGTAACCCGCATGGTTCCTATACTCGATGTAATATACGAACCCATTCTACCTGCCATGATAATAGATACAAACGTAGGCGAGAATTCTAGAATAATAGACTGCCTTGCCGTAAAACCAATTAAATATTTAGGGATGATAGGATTGTTTAAGTTTAACGCGGTTTGAATGGTTACAACCGCACCAATGAAAAACGATAAAAATGCTACAATTCCTAAAGAACCGATGATTAATTCGTCGATTTCCTTAAAAATCAGATTTCTCATAATACGCCATTTTGTTGGTCTGCGAAAAATTTCGCCCAGCATAATGAAGTACTTCCCAATGTTAGCTAACATTTTAATCATAACACTATTTTAATCTGCTAATTTACCAAATATAATTATATTTTAGTTGAGTAAAAGTAAAAGATATAGTTTTAAAAATGTATTTTTGGCTTGCCTTTAATTACAGTCATTTATGAAGCAAATCTGTATAATTGTCCCGGTTTACAACGAAGAATTAAGTATTGATACCTTTCTTAACGAGTTTTTGAAGTTTAAAGAAACTTTGGTTGAAAAAGGATATGTTGCAAGCGTTTTGTTTGTTGATGACGGAAGTAAAGATAAAACAGCGACTATTTTGAAAAGATTAATTAAAGAAAATACAAACTGTAAAGCGTTGGTTTTTTCTAGGAATTTTGGAAAAGAAGCCGCTTTATTTGCAGGTTTGGAACATGCCGAAGGCGATTTAATGATTCCTATGGATGTTGATTTGCAGGATCCGTTTGAATTGATTTTTGAAATGATTACCGCTTACGAAAAAGGAGCCGATGTTGTTTTGGCAAGAAGAGCCAATAGAGGAACCGATACCGTTGTAAAAAGATTTTCGGCACAATGGTTTTACAGGTTGAACAATAAAATGTCGACCTTAAAACTGGAAGAAAACGTAGGCGATTTCAGATTAATGACGCGCCAGGTTGTAAATGAAATTGTGAGTTTACAGGAAAATCAGCTGTTCATGAAAGGATTAATGAGCTGGGTTGGTTTTGAAACAGTAGTTATTAATTATACACGACCTAGCCGTAAAGAAGGAAAAACCAAGTTCAACTACATTAAATTATGGAATTTGGCTGTACAAGGAATCACTTCTTTTTCTACTTTGCCCTTAAAAGTTTGGACATATTTTGGAAGCATCATCGCTTTCATATCTTTTTTATACGGATTAAAAATCATCATTGAAAAACTCTTTTTTGGTATAAATGCATCTGGATACGCATCGTTAATGGTTGCTATACTCTTTTTTGGTGGAGTTCAACTTATTGGCATCGGAGTTTTAGGTGAATATTTAGGCAGAACGTATTTAGAAAGCAAACGCAGACCACGTTATATTATAAAACATAAATCGGAATAACACACATGAAAGATTACTTAAACCAAAAACAATTTTCAGAAAAAATCCAGATTCTTAAAAACAATAAAACATATATATTCTCTATAATAATATTGGCAGTTTTATATGTTTTACCAATTGTTTTAGCAAATACGCATTATGTAGATGATTTAAACAGAACAGTTGCAGGTTATAATTGGGATCATGACGGACGGTTTGTAAGTTCAAAAATAATGCATTTACTTTCTTTCCAGAAAGAAGTTGTTTACAGTTTGTATCCGTTTTCAAACATGATCAGTGCGGTAATATTGGCGCTGTCGGGTTTTATTATCTCTTATTCTGTAGGTGTTCGTAACAAGTTGATGCTTTTTATAGGTAGTTTTTTGTTGTTAACATGTCCATTTTTACTAGAAATTTTATCTTACAGATTTGATTGTATTCCTATTAGCTTATCAATATTAAGTATTGCAGTCCCGTTTTTATTCTATAATAACAAGAAAATCTTTTTTGCTGTATCGACAATAGGCGTGTTTTTATCGTTAGGCTTGTATCAAACCTCAGCTTTATCATATTGTATCATATTATGTTTTCTTTTGGCGAAAGATGTTTGGAATGATCAATTTAAAAACGCAACAGTTAGTTTTCTTGTAGCCGTAATAAGTTTTGTATTGGGCTTTTTTAGTTATAAAACAGTTTTAAAATGGTTAGATTTAAACTTGTTGAAAGATAGAAGGGCTGATTTTATATTTACCGATGATAACCTGAAAATGCTGTTGAAAGAACGGTTTTACAGCATGATTGATTTGGTTAAACTTTTAATGTTTTCATCATACCGATTTGTTTTTTATATTCTACTTTTTTTTAGTGTTTTAAGTATCGTTATTTACTTTAAAAATAATTTTAAAACCTTGTTTAATAAAACTTTAATTATAAAAGTAATTATTACTCTTGTTTTAATTTTTTGCATTTTAATATTTATGGCAGGTGTAAATATGTTTGTATATGAGCCACGCTGGGTTCCACGAGCAATGATTGGCTGGGCTGTAGGAATTTACGGACTTTATTTTGCAATTTCATTAAACAGCAACTATAAAAATGTTATGGCTGTAATTTCATTTACGCCATTTATTTATTATTCTTTTTTAATGTCGTCACAATTGGCCATTTACTTAAAAAATCAAGATGAGTTTTCTGATTACATCATTAATCTGTTATCTCCAAAATTGTTTGAACATGGTAAGCCAAGGGTTATTATAAACGGGGTGAATAAAACAGCTCACCGAAACATCACAATTAATTTCAGTACCATGCCTTTAATTTATCAATTGGCGCCGATATATGAAAATAACGGTTGGGGTTGGGGAATTATCAGATTGAATAAATTTGATAACATATCAAGCGTTTATATTGGCGGTCAGGAACGTTTGGATGTTCTTGCAAAGATGAAAGAATTCCCTATTGTAGATAAAAACGTGTATTATACGTTAAGAATTAAAGACGATATCGCTATTGTTGATTTTGATAAAAACGAGTAATTAGAGAAATGAAAGAATTCAAAAACGTACTTTCAAATTCAAAAGCATATCAATATACGCTTATTTTATCTGTACTTTACGTACTTCCGCTTGTGATTGCTGATTATGATTATTTAGACGATTACCGCAGAAATTTATATGGATACGGATGGCAACACGACGGCAGGTTTATTGCAACCTTACTTGCACAAATGTGGTCATTGAACAGTTTAAGTTTTTCCATATTTCCCTTTTCTACTATTTTAAGTGCAATAATTCTAGGCTTTACCGGATATCTGCTTACTCACTTTTTTGATCTAGAGAAAGATAAAACCATAAAATGGTCATCGTTGTTAATTATAACAATGCCTACTTTTTTAGGTAATCTGGTTTTTAAGTTTGATTGTCTTCCAATGTCATTGTCGTTATTAACAGTTGTGGCTCCCTTTCTCTTTTACAGAACTAAATTACCCTTTTTTATAGCTTCAACAATTGGAATCTTTCTGGCGTTAGGACTATATCAAAGTGGTGCAACAGTATATTTTATAGTAGGATCGTTATTTTTAATACAAGCTTTGTTAGCATACAATTGGAGAGATTTCTTTATTAATACATTTATTTATATTGCGAGTTTTTTGATAGCGTTAATAGCGAATATTATAATTATTAAAATTTTTGAATTACCTGTTTCGAGCAGAATAGAAACAATTATAGGAAGCGAACATTTTTTTGATCTGCTAAAAGCCAATAATGATATCTTCCTACTGCGTTTGGATCTTTTGCTTTACTCTGGTAATTACCACTATATTATTTTATTTTTTAGTGGAGTTAGTGCAATGGGTCTTGTTTATTACGTATATCAAAACAGAAAAAATGCAGGTGAAATTTTAATACTGTTGCCAGTATTATTTATTTTGGCGGTTAATATTTATCTTATTTCAAGTGTAAACATTATTTTAAAAGAAACCTATTGGGATTTACGAACCTTCTGCGGTTTGGGTTTTTTATTGGTTAACATTGCGTTTTTTCAAAATTATTTAAAAGGTTATTTTGTATATTTAAGCAGGTTTGCAACCTTTTTAGTTATAGCGTTTTCATTTGTACTAATGGCGCAGTTTGGAAGAATTCTTACCAATCAAAACCAGTTTCAACAGGCAATTGTAAATAATTTGGCACCTCATTTTAACGATGGTTCGGTAAAAAAAGTCGGTTTTATCGGTACATTAAGAATTTCTCCTAAAAATGAATTTGTGTATAAAAAATTTCCTTTGTTCACAAATTTATTAAGCAGTCCTATAGGTCAGTTTTCTGCATGGACTTTCGATGCATTGAACATCAACGGAATGCTTAAAAACACTGAATTTATAACTGCCGATAATTTAATGTGTAAAGGTGAACTAATTGAAGTAACGAAGTATTACTATGTCCGAAAAATTGATCAGGAAACCTTGATAATTGATTTTAGTATGAACGTCTGTAATTAAAACAACTTCTCCTTCATCTTTTTCCAGCGATATTTTCTAATGAATTTTGCTTGTTCTGTAGTTACCAATAATGGAGTTTTGTTATTCTTGGCTTTAAAAAAGCCCTTTAAATAATCAATAAACAATAAAGGTTTTTGCTTGCGTAAGGCTAATTTTAAGCTGGCAATAGCGGTAATCATAAATCCGTAGCCTAAAGTGTAGAAAGCTTCGCCTTGTTTGTATCGAGCCGATTGATCGTAGGTAGCACCGGTTGGTTTTAAATGTTTTACTTTTAAATCTTCTAAAGTAATAATCTGCCAATTGTAAAAACGGCATAGCAATTCATCAACCGTATCCCAACCCATAGCAGGTTTTAAACCGCCAATTTCTAAAAAGCAATCTTTTCTATAAGCTTTAAATGCACCGCGAATGTGATTTTTATCGGTTAAACTTTCTAAGATCCATTCATTGTTTTTTTCGATATAAGCAAAACCGCCAACCATTCCAATTCGGTTGTTTTTGCTGAATGTTTCTATAATCCGTTCAAAATAATTCGTAGGAAGAATCAAATCGGCATCTAATTTTACAATAATATCAAACGAATCGTCTAGTATTTCAAAACCCTTGTTAAATGCTCGAATAACCTTGCTTCCCGGTAAATGCTTGTTTTCAGATTGATTAAAAACCTGATAAATATTGGCGTGTTTATTTTCAAAATCGGCAATAATATCAGCAGTTCTATCGGTAGAATTATCGTTAACAACCACAATTTTATCGGGTACAACGGTTTGTTGCACCAACGAATCTAGTGTTTCAGCAATAAAAGCTTCTTCGTTATAAGTGGGAATGACGCAGTAAACCTTCATGCTAAATTTTTTCTGCTAAAATCATGTAATAGCGCGGAGTGAACTTTCGCAACAATGGTCGAATCCCAACTTTATTCACAGCATGCGCCCATTTTTTTCGAGCCGTAATTTTATAACCACATTTTTCAAGCAACCAATCTAACTGCCAATCTTCAAACTCGTGATAATGTCTGTCCCAAACATCTGTTTTACTGCGATAAGCCGGTGAAAACCACAAACGCAACGGAACGGAAATTACAATTTTCTGAGCCTTACAGTTTTTTAAAACGGTATACGGATTCAACAAATGTTCAAAAATTTCAAAAGCGGTCAAGACATCATAATCTGTTTGTTTCAACGCTTCCTGATTTTCATCTAAATCTTCTCCGGTGGTATTTTGTACGTTAAATCCTTCTTCTTTCATCAATTCAGATAGCGGATTTTCAACACCCAAATCTAAAATTTTTGCATCTTTAGAAATGTGTTCCTGTAAAAAATCCATGGTAATTTTAAAGCGTTGTTTCGGATAGGTTTTTTCGTACATAATAGAAAATTGTGATTGGTAAAAGTAATTAAAATCAATTTAAAGATTAACGATTATATTTGTAAAAAATGTAAAATGGATACCAAGTTTTCTAGTAAACAGGCTTTGTGGTTTACGCTGATAAATTATTTCGGCGTGCTAATTGGCACGGTGTCCACGCTGTTTATATACCCGAATGATTTAGAATTGCTGGGAATTATTCGTTTTATCGATGGTTTTGCACAGATCTTGTACCCCATTATGGTTTTGGGTGCATCTACTGCTTTATTAAATTTTCAACCCAAATTGAACGATTTACTACAGAGGAAATTGTTTTCGTACAGTATGATTTCTATTGTTTGGATGATATTTTTCTGTGCTATTGGTGTAAGCGTAGTTTATTGGTTTGATTGGCTGGAAAACAAACAATATTTTATTTACGGATTTTTTATAGCGATCTGTCTTGCGTATGTCGATTTGTTTAAGCGACAAGCAACCAACCTGCAAAAGCTTTCAATTCCGACTTTTTATGAAAAAATTATTCCTAAAATTACACTGCCGTTAGCTTTTGTATTGATCTTATATTACGGTTTTACTGAAGCACAAGGATTGATTTTTTATACCGTTTCGTTTGCAGTTATGTTAATCACAATAGGCTTTTATCTGTTTAGATATTTTAAACCGGTATATACTTTAAACTATAAAGATCTTTTTCAAGAGATACCCAAAAAACAATATTATCAATACAGTCTGTATGCTTTTTCGGCAAGTTTAGGATCTTTTTTTGCATTTAGAATAGATTCGGTTATGATACCGGAATTCTTATCGAATACAGCGAACGGAGATTTTAATATTGGAGTAAATCTGGCAAATGCCTTAATGATTCCTGCTGCCGGAGTATTTGCATTGTACAGTCCGTTAATTTCAGAAGCTTTAAAGAAAAACGATTTATCAATACTGAAAATAAAGTATGCCGATGTTGCCAAAAACCTCTTTTTTATAGGTATTCTATTATACGGCTGCGTGCTTCTGGGTATGAAAGATTTTTTTGAGATCTTACCAACTGCTGATAAATTACTGCCCGTTTTACCTGTATTGTATATTTTAGGCGGAAACGTGGTATTAAATATGGCAACAGGCTTTAATACCGAAATTATTGCCTACTCAAAATTTTACCGCTTTAATTTACTAGCCATAGTAGTACTTGCCGTTTTAAATGTTGGGTTGAATTATTACGTTTTAACACAAACCACTTACGGAATAATCGGCGTTGCATGGGCTTCGTTTTTTGCCATGCTGGTTTTTAACCTTACCAAGTTGTGGTTTATTTATCGCAAATTTAATATCCTACCAATAAACGCAAATTATATAAAAACCATTGTTTGTAGTTTAGTTTTATTGGCGGTTGCTTTTGTGTTGCCTTTAAACATTTTTGGAATGTTTGCTTTTATTGTTCGGTGCAGTTTCTTCGCAGGTGCCTTTATGCTGTTAATCTACAAAACCGGCTGGGTACAAGAATTTAATAATAATGTGGAGAAAGCACTAAAATTAGTTGTACGAAAGTAAGAAGCTTATATTGGTTTTCGATTTGTTTGTTTACCTCTATTCATCGCTTTGTTTAGGCTACACTATTTGCTTAACAGGGCTTTACTATGCTTTAACCGCGAAGTTGATGCGGCACTGATGCGGCATTGAGTGTTGGAGATAGCGAATGGGGAATCATTTAAGCTGTAAGATAATAATTTTTTGGTTTCAGGTGACAATAAGAAAAAATTAAAGCACAAGGTGATGTTTTATTTTATTATCATCAATACAGAGATGGAATCGTTTTTAGTTTTTATAGACTATTTCGTCAAACAATATCCAAACCATGCGAACGTTCCTGTTTATTTTGAAGAGGCTGCCCAAAAAGTGTTATTATGAGCGAAACGGGGTGTAGTAGAAGAAACTGAAGTTTTGATTATTAGAGATTGCTTCGCCAGTTCGCCATCGCTCGGGTTGTCCTTCGTTGGAATGACAGATAAATTCATTTTTGTCTTATGGGACACTCTCTTGATGCGTCAACCTCAGCAAAACAATCTCAGCTAGTACAGTTCACGAAAATGTTGTATGTTTATACAAACGGTTACAGATGAAAAATTACTTGCAAACACCCATTTATAAAAAGTCCGAAGAAATTTTTGAAACACTAAAGGCAATCACCGATTTATTTCCAGAGGATGATCCTATTTTATCCGATTTAATAGGTCAGTTACTGGGCGATGCCATGCTTATTCAGGCGAAGTTAGCCGGAGCATTTGCAGTTAAACTCTACGATATAAAAATGGAAAATGCGACATTAATCCGCAAGGCAGCACGTGATTTAACGGTGTCTTACCACACTTTAAAAATGCTTGGTTTTGAAGATGTGGAATATTACCAAATCATCCGTACGCAGATCGAAGAATTCCGACTGTTGTTTGTAGAGTGGGTTGCTACGTTTAACAACAAACACTTTATTACCGATACTTGGGGTTTGTTTAACCCACCCGGCATTGCACACGATTACAAACAACAAGATGAGAAGTTTGATTTTTTAGATGATGAGGATATAGATTTATAAACTATCGTTCCATAAGCCATAATTTTAACCTATAGAAAAGTAAGTTTTTAGATACATGAGATACAAAGTTTATTAATTATCGGGATCGAAATCAAAAGATTTATATGCTATTTCTGTAATGTCAATAATTACTTTTTCTAGAAATAAATCTATTTCTTCATCTGAATATTCATCTGTAGATTTCTCTTTTAAATCATTTCGAATGTCTAAGCGCAATTTTTCTAAATATTCTTTGTTTTCTAATTGATTTAAAAAATTATTATATGCTTCAGAGAAAGCACGCTTTCTATCTTTATAATAAAATTTGTTATTATTAGTATCTGTGCTTAAATATGCATCAATAATATTCTCCTTATCAATAAGAGACGTAAACAATTCTTTGAATACATTGATAATTTCGTGTGGATACACTTCTTGGCTAGAAGATATATATCCACTGTAAGGTGATTTTTGATTAATGTCAATATCGTTTAATATAAATCTTCCAAAACATGTAGCCATAGTTATAAATAACTTGTCATTAATTTTTATATTTATTTCTCTGAATTTATCATTAAGATATTTCCAGTCTAATAATTCATTATTGTTTAATATCAAACCATTACGGTTTCCAGAACCATGCATTTCTAAATGTATAAGAATTCCGTGGTTCATATATTCTGAATTAACTAAAATATATTGTAAATAATCATTAAAATCATCTTTTGAATTGACAGTGATGAATTGATGATTTAAATGTACTTTGTTTGGATTAAAATCAATTTGACGTCTAATATAATCATCATACAGTTCAATTCCTGTTTTATGTTCACCATCAAATAAACTTTCAATTATTATAATGGTCCCTATTTTTCCTATCATATAAATTTTGCTAACTGTTTATTATTTCCTTTACATAATGTAACATTTCAATTAGTTTTGATACTTTATCTCTAAATTCGATTGGTAGCATAATTATATTTTTCCAATCATTAGCTTTTTTACCCATGTCGTAAACGAAATCATAGAAAGTTTTAAGTTTGGTTTTTGAATCTCTCACTTGAACTTCGTTTTCAGATTCTTTAAGTTCTATTAAATCTTTCATTCCTTGCATGAAGATATCTTTCCACTCTTCATTTTCAATTTTTAAGCTTTCAAACTCTTTTAACAGTTCTTCTAATTTTAGAACATTCTCATTATTTGAATAGTTATTCATAGTGTTACCATTTCCTATTTGGGTGTTTTGAAAGTTTCCTCCGGAAATATTAAATTGATTTTCCATAATAATTGTATTTGGATTATTTTTTAATTCGATTTTGTTAATTAGCAATTTAGTTTCATTATATGTTAATGCTCTTGATATTGAATTATAGTAAGATAATTGCGAACTTCCAATTAAATGATTTATATAAAAGAACTGGACTTCTTTTCCTATAATAGAAGATTTAATATCTTTTAAAATTTGTTGAATTTTAATATATCCATTTTTATCTTTTGACAAATTATTCATTAATGATGTAAGATTACTTTTGTCTGTATGAAATTTAAAAGTATCAGTTATGCTCTCATCGTAAATAATATTAAAGATGTTTTTTAGGTAATTTAGATTGTTCAAGTTACTATAATGATTAATATTTTTTAATGAAATATTACTTCTTGCTCTATCATCCTCTGTTTTTGAACACTTTTCTAATTGATTTGTATATTCTACAAGTGAATTTTCAGCATTGCAATAAAACAACACATTTAAAGCTTCTGATATGTATTCTGTGTTGTCATCATTTAAATATTTATTAGCTAATTCTAATAAGTACGTATGCTCAATATTACTTTCAATGAATTTTTCAACAGCCATCCAGCACAAATATTGATTTGGATCAACACAACACTTTTTAAGAAAGTCTATTTGCTTCCAATTAGGTAATAATGAAATAAATTCTTTAAAGGTTTCTTTCTGAGAATAAAAATACCTATTATGAATTAAATATTCACCAATTTTATCGTAAGTCGATTCTAATCTATTACTGATAGCATAATCTATATGATCTTTTAATGAATTTATGTCTAATTCATCACTATTGATGTTGGTAATAATTTGTTGTTCAAATTTGGCAATATCATTTATTTTGGCTCTTGTAAAATCTAGTATATCATTAGACCTAGTTGAAAAATTACAATATCTCAATGTCTTTAGATAGAAAGATTGATTATAATTAATTTCAAACCTCTGATCAAAGAAATAAAGTATTTTTAAGAGACTATAATTGTTTCTGTAAATGCTAAATGAATCACCTGTATTCATTTCAATTATTTTATCAAATTTTTCTTCCTCAACAATTTTTAGACAATCTTTCTTTATGAAATCAATATGATCAGGTCGAATTATAAATCCCTGATTTTCTCGTTTAATTTTATTTGCAATCTGAAAAAGTATAAAATATTTATGATTGATCTTTCTAATAATTTCTGCTAAAGAAACTTGTTTTTGTTGACTAGTAATATTAAATAGAATTGTAAAAATGATATTCTGACTCCCGTGATATTTTGTTTTTTCATACCATTGGGTTTCTATATCTAAAACTTTATCTATAGTTAGAAATGATAAATTATGATCTAAGAATACATTTTTTATTGTGTTTTCTAATAATGAGACGTCAAAAAGCAAATCAAAATTGTGTTGAATAAAATCTTTATATTTTTTATTATTTTCTTCTATTTCTTTAATTGTAGGCAATGACCAAGGAAATTTGTATCCAATTTGTTTAAAAATTTTTTCGAAATAGAATGCCAAATCTTGATTATTGACATTGAGTACATTTCGTAATGATAAAATGTTTTCTTCTTTTGAGAGCTTTAGATTACCTTTCTGATATTTATCTGCTAAATAATCAATGTATTCCTTTTTTTGAAATAAAGCAATAAAATGAACTAGTTCACTATCTAAACCATATTTATTTATTATGTATTTAAAACAGCTAAAAGACTGCCTCGATTGGTTTATTAATAGTGGTAAAAAATGGTCATTCCTATGAAAGAATGTACGTTCTTTTGTTTTTAAAAAAGCATCTACAATTCTACACAAATAATCTTCGCTATTTTCTGCAAAGAAAAGTGTACGTTGAATTAATTCTTCTTTAAAGTTATTATCGTGAAAATCATCTATCCTAATTGCAAATCTATTATTAAAAATTACATTCAAAATTTCTAAAAAATGCTCTTTATCATTTAAATTGAGAAAGATTTTTTTTAAGTGTAATTCTGTTCCTCTTATGGTATTATCTTTTATTCTTTCTGGAGTTAGCTCATAAAGTTTATATAGTGAATTTTTTAAAATATCAAAATGCACATCAATATCCGAAAAATCTAAAATCATTGCAATCAATTCATAATGAATGTCATGGTTGTAATTGTTTTCTAAATTTTTAGAGATATTTATAAATAAAGAAGTATCTCTGAGATGAAACTTTTTTATTCTGAACGCATTTAAGGCTTCGTCTACATAACGTACATCAGAATTTATAATATTAATTATTTCATTTCTTAATTCCTCATCTTTAATGTTTGTTTTTGTTTTCCCAAGAATATCAAGTGCTGATATCACACTTCTGAAATGTGGTTTTAATTTTATTATTGAAAGCAAGTAGTCTATATCAGCAAAATCGCTTATCTTTTCCGCCGAAAAACGATTATCTCTTGAAAACCAAAATGTTTTTTCAACAGCTACATTTTCAAAATACGAACGAAAAATTTTATTTTTTATTGAAATATCTAATCTATCACTTTCAGTTAAAAATAGAATTTCAGGTTCATTTTCTAACAACCAATCTCTTATAATTGGAAATTTATAATCATCTAATATATTTAGTAAAAAGGAAATTGTGTTAAACAAAGAAGGTTTTGTTTTATCAATATTTGGGTCAATTTTTAGAATAGAGACAATTTCGTCAGTATCAAGCATTGATATATATTTTGCAGAAAATATTTCTTGATAACTTTTGTGTCTAAATGACAATCTTTCTGAATTCGGTATTCTATCAATTAAAGATATTTTTTCAAAGATGTGTTTATCATCTTCATCTATTAGTTCATATAAATTATCATCGGAAATGAACGTACTTTGCATCAACTCATTTATGAAAGCAACTTTCTCTAGTTGTTTTTTAACGTGTGATACATCAATTTTTTCAGCCTTTATAAACTTCTTTTGTGTGAGCTTTTTTAATTCAGTATCAATAAATAAATTAATAGATTCTGAAACTTTTTCGGGAAATTTTCCTTTTTCTGTGTAGTAATCACAAAATAAATTTAAATGGAATGGATTTTCAAGATATACTCTTAAATTATTCAATTCATTTAAATTTAGCTGTTTATTTATTTTCTTTTTTAATATAGTATTGATTTGTAAATCAGTTAATCCATCAAGAAAGAAGTATTCAAAAGCATCGATATTGATTAAATATTTTTCATAAATATTAGTTCTACAGCTAATAACAGTCTTAATATCTTTTTCTGAATATTTGTTAAATAACACATCTAAATCACTTATGAAGTCATGTATATCAGGAGTTTCATCAATTCCATCAAATATTAAACACATCTTGTTATGAGATATCCAGCTCTTGTTGGTAATTAAGTCTTCAATTTGATGTTTACTTCTGTAATTTTTTAAATCAATGAACAAAGGATAATACGCATCACTTTTATGTACTTCAAGAAGTTGATTTTTAAGAATGTTTAATTCTGTAGATTTTCCAATTCCAGGGTTTCCTAATAAAACAATTTTATTATGATCTATCAGAGCTTTTGATAGAGTTGTTCTTTTTATATCTGAGAAAAAATCAGTAGCAGATGTTTTTTCTTTATTTCTAATATATCTTGGCTCGTAAACCATTTTGTATAATTGATGTTTTTAATATGTTTATATTCCATTAAAAATACGAATTAATTTAAATATGTTAAAATTGATTGAAACGAACTATCAATATTTCTGGTCAATAACTTTAAATTATCAACTAATTAAAATTGTTACCTTTAACATTGTATTAAATTTAGAAATGGGACAAGTAGCTACAACAATAGAACAGCAAATAGAAAGATTAGAAAATCGAGGAATGATACTTGATCTTTCCAAAGAAAAAATTAAAGAAGTACTTCTAGATATTGGATATTACAGATTAGGTTTTTATTGGAATCCTTTTGAAAGTGATGATGAGCATAATTTTAAAGAAGGTACAAAATTTTCTACAATACTTGATTTGTATTACTTGGATGTTGATTTGAGATATTTATTAATAAAGCATATTAACAGAATTGAAGTAAGTTTTAGAACAAAGATTATTTATTACGTATCAAATGTGAATCAAAATAGTCCTACATGGTTTGTTAACCCCAAAGTTATAAATAAGGACTTTATTCAGAATTTCGATCGCTTTTATAATAATGATTTTAAAAAAAATGGAGTTATAAATAAGCACCACAAAAAGTACATTAATGACAAATATGCTCCAGCTTGGAAAACCTTAGAATATTTGACTTTTGGGAATAATATGAAGATTTATAAGTCATTAATGAATTTTGAAACAAAACAAAAGATTTCCGAAATCTTTGGAGTTCGAGATGTTCATAAATTTGAGAAATTAATGGATGTAATTGTTTTTGTTAGAAATTATTGTGCTCACAGTGGAGTAATTTTTGATTTACGTAATACCTACGGTATTCCTAAACTTCCTTTCTTTGATTTTAACAGTAACGATCGTCATTGTCTAGACTCTTGTATAAAAGTTATTTTATTCATTTTAGGAAAAATTTCAATAAATAGGTCAAATGAGTTAAAAGATAATTTAAATAATTTATTAGCACAATATGCTTTAAAAGATGTTGATATTAAGTGGGTTATAGAATCTAAAATTAATTATTTGATTAAATAAGTCGTATTTATACGATATTTATTTTTTAATTTTCTATCTTTGCATAACATAAGTGTCCCGTTATTCTGAAAATGCTTTAACGCTGCACTATAAAAAAAGAAATAATAACCTCAGACTTGCTCTGGGGTTTTTTTGTATATAAAAAATAGTAATGGATAGTGTAAGATATCGTTATAGCTTATGCCTTGAGACTTTCTAATAAAAAATAAGCTTTACTTCTTTCGATATATTACTAAATCGTTTTGCCTTAATAATATATGTACCTTTTTAATTATCTACTTATTTAATAGTTCCCGTTTTCGGAACACTTTTAAAGGTAAGTTAATACTAGCAGAATTATTAAAAGAGATATAACAAGTAAACATGCAAGTTGCAGAGCTTGTAAAATGTTTGCAGGGATAGTCAAAGATAAGATGTCATAGAATCTTGGATTGATCGATAGAGATCATTTTATAAATCCTTACTTTCAAAAAGCAATTTAAATCGGTTTACTAATATTATAAAATGTACTGTTAGCCAATATCTCCTAATTTAAAATGATATTTAACAGCTAATATTTTTTTTTATTAATAAATTAAGATTAAAATAAAACTAAATTTATACTTCTTACAGTCTTAAACTTTATTTTTAAATATCTTAGCAAAATGTATTTTTAATTTGTCGGAAAATAATGGAACTAAATATATATATCACAGGGGAATTTGTAACAAACTTATAAAGTCCTAATGTTAGTATAAGAAAGTTGAGGCCTATATTAAAATTATGAACAACGTTTACTATACTGCTGGGAAATGTAAAAATTGATGTCCAAACGCTGTTGCATAGATTTAACTTTATAAGGAGGAGCAAATAAGAGCTAAATAGGAGAAATTAATGTGTATCATGATGGCTTGGATCAAAATATAAGAGGTAGCCAAAAACATAATACAAAGCTATTGTCAAAGATTTTTGAAGAGGTGTTTAAAAAAAATAATATATAATATTGTGAGCAGTTGAGGAGCTGAAGTATGCGTTTTAAGGTATAAACCGAAAGGTTTTGTTAAGCTCAGTTTGATATTTAACGCAAGTTAAAAGTAAACGATTGAGGGTAAAGTATTTCAGAAATCCAAATTAGTGAGTGATTCATTTCAACTCCTAATAAGGAAACTATGTTAACCAGCAGTTTGATAGCTGTAGGGAGAACCTTTACGATTGAATGTTTATTTAAGGTCATACTCTTTGATTTTAAATACAAATATACAATTAATATTTCGCTACCCAGTTTGAGTCGGAGCGGCATTTAGGTGTCGACAAAGCATGCATATTTCAGGAATTTAGCAATAAATTCTAAAAGCAAATAGCTTCGCATTGGGTCTTCGCTGCTCACTTTTTTATAAGAGTGTAATGATAGCAAAAAAGGAAAAAGAATGGTTCAAATTGAAGAGATATCCACATATTGGGTTACCTCTAAATCCTTCTGATAGGACAAAATGGATTGAACCATATGTCACTTCAAAAGAGAAAGTTGCAGTACATTCTTTTTTACCATTCATTCACAGAACAGCGAGAGTAAAAAAATACAGAAAAAAGTACAACACTTCAACAGGAGAACTAGAATTTATCATGAAAAATGGTAAAAAAATAGAACGAAATCCGACTGAAAAAAAACGAGAATTATTTTATGCAAGCCATTTAGATTCTTTAATATATAGTTACTATGCCCAAGAATTGAATAAGGCATATGAAGATAAAATTAAAGAATTTGGTTTAAATGAAGTAGTAAATGCATATCGTTCTATACCTGTTAACCCTAATAAGGAAGACAGTCATAATAAATGTAATATTGATTTTGCGAATGATGTTTTCAAACATATTTTAGAATATGACCAAAAAGTATTCTCCGTTGTAGCATTTGATATTTCTAGTTTTTTTGATAATCTAGACCATAAATTACTTCGAGGCGTGTGGTGTGACGTATTACAGGTGCAGAAGCTACCTGGAGATCACTTTAATGTTTATAAAAATATTACTCGATTTAGTCATGTTGATATTGTAGATATTTTTGAAGAATTTAAAGATAAAATTCACACACAACTAACAAATAAATATGGGATAAGACTTAAAAGAAAAAGAGAAAAAGTAGAGAAAATCAAATTTTTAAAAGACAAAAATGCTATTGCTTTTTGCACTGAAAGAGAATTTTTCAAAGTTAAGAACAGACTATTACAGCCTTCGAAAACAAAAAAGATAGACAACCAAATTGTGTATAGGAATTTTGGAATCCCACAAGGATCTCCAATAAGTTCAGTATTAGCTAATATGTATTTATTACATTTTGATAAAATAATAAATAATTTTGTTTCAAGTGTCGGAGGTATTTATAGAAGGTATTCAGATGATATGATTGTTGTTTGTTCACTAAGTCAAAAAGAAAAGCTACTTGATCTAGTTTACTCAGAAATTAAAAAATATAAACTTGAAATTCAACCAACTAAGACACAAATATTTCAATTTGAAGATGAAAATGGGAAGTTAGAATGTGGAGAAGAGTATCAAGATACAAAACTAATTAATTGGAATAAAAATTTTGTCTATTTAGGTTTTGAATTTGATGGTCAATCAGTTCTATTAAAATCAGCTAGTCTTTCTGGATTCTACAGAAAAATGAAACGTGGTGTTAGACGATCTAAATATTTTGACAAGAAAACAAAAAAGGGACTATTTCAAAGAAGATTATTAAAAAAGCATTCTTATAAAGGAGCAAAAAGAACAAGAAAATATATTTGGAGCGATAAAGAGAATAAGTTTTTAAAATCGGAATATTATAATTGGGGTAATTTTTTATCTTATGCATATAAAGCAGCAGATATTATGATTAATAATAAAATTAAACAACAAACTAAAAGACATTGGAATATTCTTATTAAAGAATTAAAAAAATAACATATGGCTGATTACGATTTTTCTACTTTAAACAGCTCAGATTTAGAAGAGTTAGTGTGTGATTTACTAAACTTAGACCAACCCGAAGGTTCAGTGGTAAAGTAAAAAACATTCAAAGACGGAAAAGATAAAGGAATTGATCTCTTATACTCAACTAGTAGTAATCAATATGAACATGTTGGACAAGTAAAGCATTATTATAGAACTGGCTATGATGGTTTGTTTAAAGTTTTAAAGAGTACTGAATTAAAAAATGTTAATGAATTAAAACCAAAAAAATATATAATAGCCACCTCGGTTGATTTAAACGAAGATAATACTGAAAAAATCAAAGAATTGTTTTATCCGTATATAAAAAACTTAAATGATATTTACGGTAAAAAAGATTTAAATAGACTAATAGAAAGTCACGAAGTGATATTAAATAGTCATTATAAGCTATGGTTATCTGATTTTTCAATATTAAAAAAAATTTTAAAATCTGATTTAGAATTTCGTTCATCTGCTTTTGAAGAACATGAATTAAAAAGGCGTCTTAGAATTTACGTTAAAACAACACTTTTTCAAGATGCGCAAAAAGCATTAGATGAGAAAAGATTTATTATAATTACAGGTGAACCTGGTGTAGGAAAGACAACTTTAGCTGAAATGTTAATTTATAAATATATTGCTGATGGTTATAACTTATCTTATATTTTAGATGATATTCAAGAAGCTGAAAAAGTTTTGCTCCCAGACGAATCAAAGCAAATAATTTATTTTGATGATTTTTTAGGAAGTAATAAAGTTGAAATTAACAGAGCAAAAGGTCGTGAAACAGCTTTAAGAAGAATACTTAATAGACTGCGTAGTATGGAGAATAAATTAGTTGTATTTACTACTAGATCTTTCCTACTAAATACTGCTGTTGAAGAAAGTGAAAAATTAAGAAGATTTAATATTAAAGCAAAAGCAAGTTTATTTGAATTAAAGGAATATGATAAAGTTCTAAAGAAACAATTGCTTATAAATCATATTGAAGATTCAGAATTAAAAGATGAGTTAAAAGATGCATTATATAGTTATGAAATTCAAGAATTTATTATAAATCATTCAAATTTTACTCCACGTTCAGTAGAATTTATTACTTCAATTGATTTAGTAAATCAATTGAATGTAAAAGAATTTAAAGAATTTATATTTTCAAGTTTTGATTATCCAGATGAAATTTGGAAGCATGCTTATGCAGAACAAATAACGGAAGATGAAAGATTATTATTAAATACTTTAATAAGCTTTGGGGATTCAGCATCAATTGATGAATTAGAAGACGCTTTTATGAGTAGAATTCAATACGAAATTGAAACCAACAATAAAAGTAAAGAGATTAATGCTTTTAAAAAAGCTCTTAATAAATTAGATGGAGGGTTTATTAGTATAAAAGATTTATCTGAAATTAGGTTTATTAATCCATCATTAATAGATTTTCTTGTAAAATATTTAAGGCAAGACAAAGATGAAGTTTTAAGAATCGCAAATTCAGTTAAATATGTTTCACAATTGACCGAGAGATTGTTTTTATTTAGTGACAGTGACAGTGATAAAATGCCAATAGCACTGCAAAAAAGATTGATTAGTGATTACGAGCTGTTTATTAATAGTAAAGTAAAAGACCAAAATTTAATTCAGCTCGCATTAATAATCTACAAATATGTGAAAGATATTAAAAGGGACGAAATTATTTTTGATATCATTGAAAAAATATCTGATTGGGAAAGCTTAAGTAGTGATTACACCTTAAACACTTATTTTCTAGAATTCATGAATTCGGTGAAAGATAATGATTATCTGTACTCTTTAATACAATATAGAACAGAGGAAATCGTTAATGAATTATTTTCTGGAGAAAATGAATTAGATAGAGCACTTACAATTCTTGAAGATTTAACCCGAGATTTTGAGTTAAACTTTTTAGAATTAGATACTTCAAACATTATTAATCATTTAGACCAATTATTTGCTGATGAAATTTTTAATACTGTTGATGACTTAAGAGATTGGATAACTGACGAAACTGAAGTTTATGAGAAAAGAAAAGAGTTTGAAATGTTTGAAGAGAGAATAAATGAATTAGGACTTGAATACCAAGTTGATTTTAGTGAATTTAATATAGATTGGTATGAAATTGCTTCTGAAAATGATTTCAGAAGAAGAATGGAAAAAGACGATTAACGTTTAAATTAGGATGAAAATTACAAACAGGAGTTTTAATTAACATAAAGTATTTCTATAATAATTTTTCGATTAATATCTACAGATTACACAGTATAACTATAACAGGATTTAATTAAAAATATGTATAGTTATTTTAGGACGGGTCAAAGAGGGGGGATGCTCCGTAGATAAAGCATGGCAAAGCCTACCTTAGTGGGTGAAACACATTTTCGGTCAAAAAGCTTATAAATAGAAAAATCGGCTATCTCATTCTGAAATAGCCGATTTTTTTACTTTTTATGGTATGGTTCGTTGATTGAATAATCGTTATTTTTTTAACAATTGCTCCAAATACGTAGTTTTCTCTTTTTCAGCCTGTAAAAGGCGTTCGTATAATTTCTTATTTTCATCATACGCCTCAACAAGCTTGTCTAACGGATTGAATGTTGGATTGTAATTTACAGTATTACTGTAAAAGGGACTTTCGTGAAAAGTACTGTTTATTATATTCAAAACTCGTTCGTCAGAATACTCTTTAATAGCGCTTGCCGGAACGTCTAATGCTTTGGCAATTTCGTTAAGCTTAGTATCGTCTAATTCTTCTGTATTTTCTATTACCGACATTTTCTGTTGGCTGATACCCAGAATCTCGGCAAGTGTTTCTTGTTTCATTCCTTTCATTTCGCGTATGCGGCTGATGTTGCGTCCTAAATGCTTTTTGCTTGTAGTCTCCATAAGGCCTCCGTTTTTTGATAAATTCAAATATACTCATTTTTTTTAACAACAAAAAACTATACTGCCACAGGAGTAGCTTTAAAATACCCACCGATGCACAGATTATTTTAGTAGTACGCTTACAGTAGACATGTATCTAATTTATTAGCAACTTTCCGCTTTAGCACCAGATAGTTTACGCGCGATTATCAGAAATGAACTATGGTGCAGGTAACATGGCTATATTATACCCACAGATGCACAGATTATTTTAGTAGTGCGCTTACAGTAGAAAAGAGTAGAGGTAAACAAACCATAAATATCAAGACGCAATTAAATCGGGATTTCTAAATAATAAAATTTTGATTAAGAACTCAATAGGCTATTTATGAGAATCTAAAACTGGCATTCACGGCGGAGTGAGCGTCAGTAAGTTGAATACAACGTAAAATCAAAAGCTGTCTGAGCTTTGAAAAAGCAAGTTTTTTTGATTTAGTTGTAAAAACGTAAACTGACCACGAGCAGTGTAGCTAGGCGTTTTGTTTCTTTTGTGCGTCAAACCTTTAGGTTCACGGCTTCCAAGCTGTAAAATAAAGCATGGACGTAAAAGAAAAAGATTTCGGTTACTGAATCAAAAGTGTATTTCGACCGATTAACACAGATGCTGTCCAAAAATTGTCATTTTGAGCGAAACGAAGTGAAGTCGAAAAATCATACATATTAACTATTAAAGATTTCTCCTTCGTCGAAATGACAACTTAACGTAATTTTCTTAATTGTTGAGCAGCCTCAATTACCTCTGGAAAAAACACAGAAAATCTACTTTCGGTATTTTACTACACCTTCATGGTACGATACATTCCTACATAGTACGGTACACAAAAACAGTTGTGCACCTTTGACTTATTCAACTTTAAATCCGTCAGTATGAAAAGTTCAAACCACACAATTCCCGACGAGCTGCACGATTCTTTAAAGCAATTCATCTTGGATGCTATTAGAATGTCTCAAGTTTATATGGTGTTCTATACCCCAATTGCCAACAGCAGTCTTAAACTGCTCACATTGGTTGTTGCTAAGAATATCAATGCCGATATCCTTGCAGGTTTGCACAGCCAGATAAAGGTATTGGACGCTTTAACACGGCATGATACTTTGATAAGCGTAAACTACCATACGGTGGCACCTCACCACACACAGTTTCATTTTAGTTTTCTGCAACTGCATTTACAACCTTGCTTTGTAATTTATGCCGATCAGCCAAAGCGATGGAACAGCTTGTTTCAAAATTTTTACAGTAACGATAAACAGAAAGCATCAATGCTTTTCGCAAATCATATAAAGGCTGTGGAACAACGTGTAAAAGAAGCTGTAGTACTGTTTGTAGAACCATTGGTGAAGCAACAGTTATATCAGGCGGCTCATGTAGCGTTACTCGAAACCTTTTCTTATTATATCGATGTACTTAAAAGCGTACTGCTTCCAAAGTCGGTACATCAAGATTTTAATGAGGCGGAATTAACCCGCTTTGTGGAGCTGTATTATCCGGAGCTTTCTAAAAATTTAAAACGGATTGCTAAAATAAAAGCGGTGTCGTTTAATGACCAGTCTCAATATGTAATAGGGCATTCCCACGAAAGTATCATAGAAAAGATAACAAAAAGGGTTGTAGAGCTTCAAGCCGGGTGCTTTAACAGGCTGAACAGGTTTTATACCAAAAGGCTCGAAAGTCAGGTTCCCGATATCGTGAGGGAAGAAACACTGCTGCTGAAACAGCTGGTTTCTTTTCTAACCAATTGTTATAAGATAGATGCCGTTTACCTGTTAAGCACCCACAGCACTATAAAGGCGGATTCATACAATACTTACAAATTCAATCTGTTATTGATAACTCCTGCACTGCGAATACAGCAACACGATGTGATAACGCACAAAGTATCCCATTATTTCAAAGGAAGGGTAGAAGTATTCTGTGTAATACATACCTTGGAGTGGTTGCAAAATAATGGCAACAGGTTTCATTTGTTCTTAAAAGAATTCGTGATACCTCAAAATTTACGGTATCTGAGAAACAACCTCACCATTAACGAAAACGTGATTCAAACTAAAAGTGCGCTTGATGTAAAGCAATTACAAAAGCAGTATTGGAATGAACGCCTCACTTATGTTACTACGTGGTTTATCGCATTTCAGCAGCAGAATTTAGTCTACCAGTCCGGACATATCTTACTTCTTAAAAGTATGTTCCAGCATTTGGTACTCGGGCTTTTATATCAAAAGGTGCAGTATGTACCCGCTATGTATAGTTGCCGATACCTTATGCAGTTATTGGAAGCTTTCTTACCGGAGGTTTATGAGGAGTGTGTGCAGACTGATGATGTAAAGGAAATTCTTGATCTGTTAAATACTTCGATGTCTTTTTATCCCAGATGCGATGGCGGACTGCCGGTACATGATCAGTTGGTTTTTACGAAAGCTTTGTGTCTGTGCGAAAAGTTGTACAATCACGCGGTAACGTAGCTATTCATTTGGGTAGGAATGCTTCGATGATAATTAAAACAAACCTTATGATCAATAAACCGACTATTAATTTTAAAATATAGAAATGATGGAAACAAAAAAAGAATTTTTCAAAAAGGTAGATTTTACTAAAAAACTACAAAACGGACTG
>Ga0308157_10002675_pt1 | contig 28177 bp, 25 predicted proteins | sample PhyBR1_FD_201035 | JGI IMG/M metagenome (GOLD analysis project Ga0308157, IMG submission 201035) | Phyllosphere microbial communities from UC Gill Tract Community Farm, Albany, California, United States - DLSLB.R1 | ecosystem: Host-associated > Plants > Phyllosphere > Unclassified | place: USA...
TGCGCAAGCATGGACTTGAGGCCCGCGTGGTTCCGTACGGTGACGTCTCACGCGAGCAGATCCGCAACCTAGATCTGACGGGAGTGGCGATGGTGTGCATCTCCTACCTCGACATCACCGGCAGCCCCGCTCACCTGCGCTACCTCCTCGAACGGCTCCGGAAGAAGGCGCCCACCGTGAAGCTGCTGGTCGGGTTGTGGCCCGAGGGCGAGAAGGTCCTAACGGATGCCTCCCTCGGTCGGCAGGTCGGAGCCGACGTCTACGTTTCCTCGCTCCGGCAGGCCGTTGAGGCATGCCTCGAGGCTGCGACAGACGATTCCGAAACTGTCGGTCGGGCGGCTTGAACTCGGGTAGGAGCGAGCACTCCTCTCAGGTTGCTCTGCGCCCGTAGCGTCTGTTGCATCAGGCGCTAGGGCAAACTCCCGTGCGGCGTGAGGTGCCTGCGCTCAGCGGGAATTCCGGCAATCTTGCGCATGAAGCAGTCTTGAAACGCTATGGCCCCAAAGTCGGCCGAGCTGCTCCCTCGTAGATACTGATGTTGCAGTTGGCGGATTTGGCGTTCCCAGGTTCAGCGGCTGCAATGCGCTTCAGTGATTGTCGGTGGGGTTCCATAAGCTCGCAACCCAAATTTTCGGGCGCCGTCCGACAGGGGGCATGCGATTGTATCGAGCCATTGTCCCGCGGCCTACGACTTCGCCGCGAGCAACTCCTGCAGAATGAGATCTACTGCGCGGACGAGCTGCTCGGCGGTTTGCGCAACGGTAGCGTCTTGTGACATCGCGATGGCGGCGAACTGCAGCGTGCGAAACTCCTGAAGGCGCGCGACCGAGTCACTCCTTCGCGCGATGGTAGAGAGCACGAGACCGTGAACGAGCTCACGCGCTAAACACCCGTCGAGGTCTAGTATGGGAAGCTCTTTCTGCGCTCGGCATCGCAATTTTCACCATTGGCTTTGTATGATGAGTGCTGCGTGTTTGCCCCGCATCATTGGCCGCGATGATGCAATCTCCGCCATCAATTTGGAAGTATTCTGATCAGGCTTGGGCGACTGGTATCTCTTACACCCGCGTCGCGTAGCGCGGCGTGCGCATCTCGAACTTCTTCGCCCAGGTCCTTCGCTGCTGCGCCAGCCTGGCGCGGGCCGGGACAACGCTGCCGCGGCCGAAGCGGACGTTGCAGGCATCCAGCGCACCCATGAGCCGCGTCGAACGCTCACGGTCGAGCCGGCCAATCAGTGTCCGTTGCGAGGCGGCTAGCAGCACGAGATCCACCGTCACCACACCGGCCTTCGAGTAGCTTCAGGGCGGACTTCCTTGCTCGCGCCAAGTTGGGGCGCCCTCGTGCAGTGCTGCCGGTATCAGCGCCAAGGCGTCGTTCGTCGCTTCCGGCAGCGTCACGACCGTCGAGACCGTGCGCATCAGTTCGCCGCGGTCAAGCTCGCTCGTGTGATAAAAGACGATGATGTGGTCGGTGCCGAGTCCTTCCCTTCGCAGCTTTTCGCCGAGCCGCGTCGCTTGGGCGGCAACCACCTGCTCCAATTCGGCGCACTCCGTCACCCGGCTGGAGAATGAACGCGTCACGGCGCAGCCCTTGCGCCGGGCCAGTACCAGTTCGAGCCCAAGGCAGGAGACGCCGTGCAGCTCGTGGATCATGCGCTCACCCACCACCGTCAGCGCCTTGCGCACCGGGCGCGGATCGATTTCGCGCAAGTCCGCCGCCGTGTCGATGCCGAGCGCCTCGAGCTTCGGTAGCGAGGCGCGGCCGACGCCGCACAATCCGTCGACATGGATGCGGCAGAGCCAGTACTCGTAGGCGGCTGACTCGGTCAGGTCGCATATGCCGTCGAGCTCGGGAACCGTCTTGGCGACGTGATTGGCGAGCTTGGCGAGCGTCTTGGTCGGGCCGATGCCGATGCAGGTCGGGATGCAGGCCCAGGCCCGCACCGTAGCGCTGACATCGCGGGCTAGCGCCACGCGGTCCCGGCGCACGAAGCCGGTCAGGTCGTGGAAGCTCTCGTCGATCGAGTAGACCTCCACGTCGGGCGTGGCGTCGCGGTAGATCGCGTTAATGCGCGCCGACATGTCCCCGTACAGCATGTAGTTCGATGATAACACGCGCACACCCTGTGCTTCGCAGAACCCGCAGATCTTGAAGTAAGGGTCGCCCGTTTTGATCCCAAGCGCTTTGGCCTCGGGCGTGCGAGAGATGGTGCAATCCGGTCTGCCGGCAAGGATTCCCGCAATCAATCATCCGGAAACAGGGTCATGCGCTACTATGCCGGTCTCGATGTCTTGCTGGCCGAGACCTCTGTTTGCGTCATCGATGAGGACGGCAAGATCCTCCGCGAGGTTAAGGTCGTGGGCGAGCCGGAGGCGCTGGCGACATGGTTCGGCGGCCTCGGCCTGGAGACCGGGCTCTGGCTGGTTGGCTTTGCGAGGAGATGACCGAACTCAGCGTGCCCAATGTCGTCTGCATGGACGCCCGGCATACCCCCGCCGCGATGGTCGCGATGACCCACAAGACCGACCGCAACGATGCGGGCGGCCTTGCTCAGATGCTGCGCACCGGCTGGTTTCGGCAGGTCCTCGTGAAGGGACGCCGGACGATGGAGCTGCGGACCCTGCTCATCAGCCGCAAAACGCTTGTGCTGAAGATCGGCGACATGGAGAACCAGATCCGCGGCTCGCTCTGACTGTTCGGGATTAAGCTCGGCATGGCCAAGCTGCGGACTTTCTCTCAGAGGGTGCGCGAGCTGACGGCCGACTTGCCGCGCGTGGCCGCCATCGTCGACGTGCTGTTCCAGGCGCACGTGGCGATGCTGCTCTCGATCGACCGGCTCAATCGCATGGTGCTGGAGATCGCCCGCGAGCACGCGGTCTGCCGCAGGCTGATGACGGTGCCGGGAGTCGGGGCCGTGGTTGGCCTGACCTTCATCGCCGCCATCAAGGACCCGGTCCGGTTCGCCAAATTGCGTTTGGTTGGGGCGATCCTCGGCTTAGAGCGCCTAACAGAACCGCGTGATCTGGTTCAGGGTGATGAGGCTTGCAGCGAGGGTCGTGAAGGCCTCGTAGATGTCGTGTCGGCGTTCGTAGCGCACGGGCAGGCGGCGGAAGCGGTTGAACCAAGCGTGGGTTCGCTCGACGACCCAACGGTGGCGTCCGAGCTTCTCGCTGCTCTCGATACCGCGACGCGCGATGCGCGATGCGCGGCACGATCCCGCGCGTCCGGCATTCGTGCCGACGCGGTCTGGCATCGTAAGCTTTCTCGGCGTGCAGCTTGTCTGGACGCCGCGGTCGTCCTCGTCGTCCACTCGGCAGAGGCGGGATGGCATTGAGGGTAGTCGCCATCATGACGCTGTCGTGCCGGTTGGCCCCGCTCAGGTAGAAGCCGAGCGGGGTGCCGCGCGCGTCGGTGACGAGGTGGCGTTTCGTGCCCGGCTTGCCGCGGTCCGTCGGGTTCGGGCCGGTGGCAGACCCCCTTTTTTGGCCGGGACAGATGCGCTGTCAGGCTCGCTCGGCTCCAATCGATCTCACCCGACGCGTGCAGACGCTCCAGCAACACGTGATGTAGGCGGCTCCACACGCCCGCCACTTGCCAATCCCGCAGCCGTCGCCAGCAACTCATGCCGGAGCCGCAGCCCATCTCGGCCGGCAGCATCTCCCACGGCAGGCCCGCGCGCAGCACGAACAGGATACCCGTCAGTGCGGCCCGGTTCTCGATCGGAGGACGCCCACCTTTCGGACGCGGCCGAGGCGGTGGCAGGAGCAAAACGATCTCATCCCAGAGATCGTCGGGGAGAAGCGGTCTGGCCATGCCAAACCCACGCTGAAAACCTCGCTCTGTGCCGTTCTGTTAGGCGCTCTAAGGCAGCTTAACCAGCCGCCTCCCGTGGCTTCACACGGCTACTGCCGCCAACGGCTTCCGAGCAACCGAGCCGGGCGGCTTGACTCCGTCGGGTGGCTAGCCTGCCGCCCGGCCGAGGTTGCGGTCGTTGATCGCGGTGCCCATCACGATTTGACCGCTCCGGCCGCCCTGCGTTCTGACAGCGGATGACTGACCGCGGGCCGTACCGAACGACGGCGCTTCAACCTTCAATCCGCGACGGATGTTCTCCGGAAGATCGGAGTGGTCATGGTAGCCGGCATCATGGGCCATCGCGTCCAAAGCCTGGATCTCGTTGGCAGCCGCGCCGGTCCAGAGGATCGCGCCTGATCCACCCTGGCGTATCTGAAAAACGGGCATCGATCATCCTCTCTATGGACATCGAATTCTGACTACCGCAGCGCCAGACGGTTTCTTTGCAGTGCAATATAGTATCTTCCCTCATCACATGAGAGCACAGCCAGTTTTTGACGTCAATTGATAAAAATGCAGGATGGTCTACCGATAGAATGGGCAGGCAGATCATTCCTGCTGTTGCCCAGGCGCTGAACCGCCAAACGGAAGCGCCCCCGTACGACACCAGTCCCGATGTAAGACCGATTGCGCTCGATCACCGGGTCGATGTCTGGCCGGGGGCGACGAGGACAGTCAGAACGCGATTAAATCCCAGCGCGCGCTAGATGCGACGGATGAGCAAACAACTCGTCAAACGTCTCGTCGCCATCGCACCTCTGAGCGGCGTATGCTGTGGGCTCGTCGCCCTCGGCACACTTTGGCTGCTTTGGCCGCCGCAGCTTGCGCCACTGCTTCCCGTTGCCGTCGCGCTGGCAGGCGTTCTTGGATCGGCGGGCGGCGCGTTCGGTGCGCTCTTCGCGCTGAGCCAGACCAAGTCGGAGCAAAGCCGGCAGGACTGAAGCGCAGATGCGGCACGTTACGGCGAGGCCCCTCCAGAGCCGCGCGCTACGACAAGGCTTCCAACAACTTCTTCGCGAGGGTCAAGCTCGCAGCCCTGCGCGTTTGAATGCGAACTTTATGAGTTCGTGACCGAGTTCGGCTGCAAGGTCGGCCCAAGAGCCCACGTGTCGACAACGGGGCGGAATTTGCCAGGCGCATGCTCGACCAGTGAGCCGACCTGAACGGGATCGAGATCGACTTCTCCCGGCCGGTGAAGCCGACCGACATCGCTGATATCGAGACGTCCAACGGCCGCCTACGAGCGGAATGCCTCAATGCCTCGTGGTTCCTGTCGCTGGCGGATGCGCGTGAGTGCATCGAGGGCGGGAGGTGCTACGACACCGACGATCGACCTCTTACGGCCCTGGGTGGCTTGACGCACCGAGCCTTCGCCGATCGCGCTGTCACATCCCAAGAACCTGCAGAGAACCTGGACCAGAAACAGGGTCAACTTCAAGTGACTCGAAAGCCATAACTTAGGCCGGACCGCCTCAGTGGGGGTGGATCACGATCGAAACTGGATTTTACTACAATATCAGTCAAATATTCTAACCGCACAGGAATAAGGAAAACGATATTCTTTTGTCTATCTTCGATCTGGACTGCATAAGAAAACTTGTGCACCTGCTTGCGATAGTACGAATGCGTTCCGTTGGCTCATATGCTGGCCGCGAGGGTTCCAGCATGCGGCGTGGTCAAATCGTGGTTGGCACACGATGTGCTCCACACGCATCAAACGGGAACGACCTTGATATGCGTGGTCGCCTGTTCCTTCGACCAAGGACAGGCGCCTGAAGACACTTGGAGTGTAGGATGGCGACATCCGTGGTTGTTGAGGATCGCGCGGCGCTCGATGGGATGTTCCGCAAGCACAACGGCTGGCTGATGCGCTGGCTGGGCCGGCAGCGCTGGACGGTGTCCTCGGCGGAAGATCTCGCCTCCGACGTCTTCATTGCACTGCTGACGATGCCGAATCTCGGCGCCGTCCGCGAGCCGCGCGCGCTGATGACGACGGTCGCCCGCCGGCTGATCTGCGATGCGAGGCGCCGAGACGACGTGCGGCGTAGCTATGAGGCCGAGTTGGCGGCCTTACCCGAATCCCTGGATATCTCGGCGGAAGAGCGGCTCATCGTCGTACAAGCTCTGCAGGCGATCGACGCGATGCTGTCCACCCTGTCCGACAAGGCACGCAGGGCGTTCCTGCTCAGCCAGGTCGAGGGTGCCCCCTACGCGGACATTGCCGCGGAATTGGGCGTCTCCGTCAGCATGGTGCGCAAGTACGTTGCACAGGGGTTGCGCGCCACGTATCTGGCAACCGCCAACCAGGGCTGACAGTCGGAAGTGCGAACCATGTCGGGGGTCGACCAACTCGAGGACCCGCGAGCCGAGGCTGCCGTCGGCTGGATGGTGGAGATGGGCTCGGGCCCCATGTCCGAGCATCAGATCCGGGCCTTCGAGGCCTGGCTGCAGGCCGACCCGCTCAACGAGGCGGCTTGGATTCGCCTTCAGGGCGGAATGATGCCCTACGGCGTCGCCGCCCGCCATCGGCTGCAGCCCGATCTGCTGGCACGCAGGCGGGGGCGTTCTCCGACCCGCCGCACGCTGCTGACCGGGCTGTGCGCCGTGCTCGGAGCCGGGGCGGCCGGCGGGAGTCTCCTCAACCGTTTCGTTCCTCTTGGCGGCGTCCTGGCCGATCACGTCACCCTCACCGCCCAGAACCGGAGCGTTCCCTTGGCGGATGGCAGCGAGACCGTCCTCTCGCCGAGGACGGCGGTGAACCTGCGCTACGAACCCGGGCTCAGAGGCATCCAGCTCGTGAGCGGCGAGGTGCTCGTGCGCATCGCCTCGCGGGCCACCCCCTTCCACGTCACCGTCGGCCCTCTGACCCTACGCGCGCAGGCCGGAATCTTCGTTCTCGAAGACCGAAACGAGGTCGTGACGGTCACCGGGGTGCAGGGGACGGGCGAACTCGCCGGCCTTGGCGCGGAGGGCCCGCAAGCGGTCGCACCGGGCGACCTCCTCGAATTCGGTGACGGTCGCCTGCGCCGTCTCGTTGCGGATCGGGACGCCGCAACGGCGTGGCTGGACGGGCTGCTTGTGGCCAAGGACCGGCCGCTCGCCGCGATCGTCGACAAGCTGCGCCCATACTTTCCCGGAGTCATCCGGGTGGACCCCGCCGTCTCGGCGCTACGCGTGACGGGAGTCTTCTCGCTGAAGGATCCGGGCGCGGCCCTGGACGCTCTGGCGGAATCCCTCGACCTGTCGATCAGCCGCCTCACACATTACTGGGTTTCGCTCGGCCCACGCGCCGCGGCGGCCTGACCGAAGTTATAGAGCTTCAGCATCGGCCCCGGGAAAGTTGGCCGCCGACCTTCGATAAGAGCCGATGCTCGCGTCGCCCGATGCGTCGTCGGCCCCCTCGACCGTCGTCCGACACGCGCGCTCCGGTCGCAGAGGTTTCGCCCTCGGATCGGTGACGCTTTTCCGCCCTCGCCCGACATCAGGGAGGGGAACGGAAGAGGATGGGCCGGGAATGGGGAGCAGGCCGGGGCGAACGCGGGAGAGGTATCTCGCATGGGCGGCGGCCGTCGGGGTGATGCTGACGACCGGTTCCGGACGGGCGGAGGAAGTGCGGGTCTTCGATTTCCCGCGCGGCCCCCTCGCCACGGTTCTGACCCGGATCGCTCTGCAAGGCCGGCGATCGATCGTGTTCCCGGCCGACCTGGCGCGCGGACGCATGGTCGGCCCGATCCGCAGCTACGAGACCGTCGAGGCCGCCCTGGCGCGCGCCCTCGCGGGCACCGATCTGCAGATCGCCAAGGGGGCGGGCGGCTCCCTGACCGTACGCCGCATCGCGGCGCGCTCGGCCGCGGCAGGAACCGACGATCTGGCGTCCGCCGCGGCGCCCGACCCATCGGGGGCTGCCAAGTACCCGACGGGAGCCCGGCCGTGAGCGTTCCTCTTCATTCCGCCCCCGAAATCGGAGGAGTCAGGCCCTCCTTCGATCGCTCCTGGCTCCGCGACGCCGTCGATTCCATCGCCGCTGAGGCCGCACGCAGCGCCGACACCCATCTCCTCCGTGTGCCGCTCGGCGGTTCGGCGGGCATCGATCTCTACGTGAAGGACGAGTCGACACATCCGACCGGCAGCCTGAAGCATCGGCTGGCCCGTTCCCTGTTCCTCTACGGCCTGTGCAACGGCCGGATCGGGCCGCGCACCACGATCGTGGAGGCGTCGAGCGGTTCGACGGCGGTGTCCGAGGCTTACTTCGCCCAGATGCTGGGCCTGCCCTTCGTGGCGGTGATGCCAGCCTCGACCGCGCCGGCCAAGGTCGCCGAGATCGCCCGGTACGGCGGGAGCTGCCACTTCGTCGAGCATCCGGGGGCCGTCTATGCCGAGGCGATCCGGATCGCCGAGGAGACCGGCGGGCTCTACATGGACCAGTTCACCCACGCCGAACGGGCAACGGACTGGCGGGGCAACAACAACATCGCTCAGTCGATCTTCGAGCAGATGGCGCGGGAGCGTCACCCGGTCCCGGCCTGGATCGTGGTGGGGGCCGGCACCGGTGGCACATCGGCGACGATCGGGCGCTATCTCCGCTACCGCGGCCACGCCACCCGCCTGTGCTTGGCCGACCCGGACGCCTCGGTGTTCCACCGACACCTCGCCGACCCGTCGGTCACCGCCCGGTCCGGCACCGCCTCGATCGTCGAGGGCATCGGGCGGGCGCGGCTGGAACCCTCGTTCCTGCCCTCGCTGATCGATCGCTGGGTCGCGGTGCCGGATGCCGCGAGTCTGGGCGCGGCGCGGGCGCTGACGGACGTGATCGGACGCTCCTGCGGCGCCTCGACGGGAACGAACCTGTGGGCAGCGGCCGAACTGATCTCCGAGATGGCCGTGCAGGGCCGGAGCGGCTCGGTGGTGACGCTGCTGTGCGATTCCGGCGAGCGGTATCGCGGGACCCATCTCGACTCGGACTGGATCCAGGCGCGGGGCCTCGATGTCGATGGCCCACGGGATGCCATGATGCGCTTCCTGACGACCGGGTGCGCGCCGTGCGCTGAAGCGGGGCCGGCGGCATCGGCGCACCCGTATCGTGAAACAGGATCAAGCTCCGCGACCCGGTCGCAGGAGCGATGACCATGATGCGATGCTGCACCCTGATCGGAGCCCGAGCCTTCGAGGGGACCGACCGCCGCGGCTGCGACATGGGCCCGAGCGCCTACCGCGACGCAGGCCTGCACGAGGCCTTGCGAGACCTCGGGCTCGACATCCGCGACCTCGGCGATCTCTCGGTGGTGCCGGGAGAGGGCCGGCCCCATCCCAACCCGGCCATACACGACTTGGCAGCCTTCACGGCCTGGACCGCGAAGCTCGCGGCGCTCACCTACGCGGAGAGCGCCGACCGCGTCCCGATCCTGCTCGGGGGGGACCACAGCCTCTCGGCCGGCACTCTCGTGGGCATGAGCCGACGCGCCGCCGAGGAAGGACGGCCGCTCTTCGTCCTGTGGCTCGACGCGCACGCCGATTTTCACACCCTCGACACCACGACGAGCGGCAATCTGCACGGCGTGCCGTTGGCCTACGCCACGGGCCGGCCGGGCTTCTCCGGCTTCCTGCCGCCGCCGCCCGTTCCGATCTCTCCCGACAACGTCTGCCTGATGGGAACGCGCAGTCTCGATCCGGCCGAGCGCGCGGCGCTGGCCGGGACCGCGCTGACGGTCCACGACATGCGGGCGATCGACGAGCACGGCGTCGTCGCCCTGCTCGCGCCCTTCCTCGCGCGGGTCGCGCAGGCGGGCGGTCGCCTGCACGTCAGCCTCGACGTCGATTTCCTCGATCCCTCCATCGCTCCGGGCGTCGGGACCACCGTGCCGGGCGGGGCCACGTTCCGCGAAGCCCACCTGATCATGGAGATGCTCCATGATTCCGACCTGGTCGGTAGCCTCGACCTCGTCGAACTCAACCCCTTCCTGGACGAGCGTGGCCGCACCGCCATCGTCATGGTCGATCTCGCCGCGAGCCTGATGGGCCGCGCGGTGCTCGAACGTCCGACCCGGAGCTACTGAGAGGTTTGGGAGAGGCCTGCGCGGGCTCGAGGACGCCTCAGGCCGCGACCCGGTGCAGGTCGGCCGTTAGGGCGCCGGACTGGGTGTCGCTCCCGACATAGCAGGACGCTTCCTCCGCGGGGGCCTGGATGGGCCGGGTCATGGGAGGCCGTATCGTTCGACCGGGTCGAGGCCTGCCGTTCGCGCCTCGCCGGTGAGGGTTTCCTCTAGGACCCTCCCGCCGGGTTCAGGCGCGCCACCGGGACGGCGCGCTTTACCGGGCGCTTCAGGCCGCTCGCCCGGACACCTGCGCGATCCCCGTGCAGATCAGGACCACCCCGCTGACGGTTGGAGCAGGCGGCCGCCGGGACCGTGCACGACCGCGCGGTGCAACGACATGCTGGCCAGCGCCCAGACCAGGGCGGCCATGAGGGAGAGAACGCAGAACGTCGCCTGCAGGACGGCGAGCTGCGGCAGGATCGGCGCGCTCCCGTCGACGAACTGGGGAAGCAGGACGCAGAAGAATGCGATGCCCTTCGGGTTCAGGGCGGTCACCAGGAAGGCGCCCAGGAAGGGGCGCCCGCCGCGGGGCCGGGCCTGTTCGGTCGCGGGCCCGCGGCCGAACAGGCTCTTGAGGCCGAGGCCGATCAGGTAGGCCGCCGCCGCAGCCTTCAGGATGGTGACGATCCCGGTGGAGGTGGCGAGCAGCGCACCGAGACCGAGATTGCAGATCGTCAGCGCGACGGCGTCGCCGAGAACGGCCCCCGCGATGACACGCGCGACCCGGTCGCGCTCACCCCCGGCGGCGTACCGCATGATGATGAGGGCGGTCGGTCCCGGTATCGCGAGCACGATGCAGGACGCCGCTGCGAAGGCGAGCCAGGTCTGGAAGGTCATGGAATCGTGAGGCGTTTCGAGTGGTGGCGAGTCGGCGGATGACGGAGGCCGGAGCTCAGACGATGCGGCAGACGTCCCCGTCGCAGACAACGGTCGGCGTCTTCGGGGCATGGGCCGCGACGCTGCCCGCGCAGCGGTCCACCAGGGATTGGAGACCGTCGAGCGCTCTCTCGTGAAGGTCGGCCGTCCGCCCGTGAGCGATGGCCGCCTCGGCCTGGCGAAGGGCTTCGGTCGGCTGGCCGTCCTCTAGGAAGGCGATCGCGAGGCAGCGCGCGCGGACGCAGGCTTCGTAAGCATCCTCCTCGCTCTTCTCCGCCTCGAGATTCCGGATGAGGTCGATGATGAACCGGGCGAGCGGCTGCCGTTGGTGCAGGACGGTGTCGTCCTCCAGCGCGCCGACGATCTCCGATGCGGTCGCCCGCTTCAGGAAGGGGAAGTCGGAGCCGAAGGTCGTGACCAGGCGGTTCCCGTAGTCCAGGGCCGCGGAATCAGGGGTCCGAAGGAGGAGCCGCAGCTTCTCCAGCCCCACCTCGGATTCCAGGCGCGGGCATTCGGCGATGGCGGCATCGTAGGCCTGGATGGCGCCGGCGTTATCATCCGCCTTCAGATGGCTCTGCACCGCCGCCTGAAGAGCCGACTTCTCGCGAGTCATGCTCTCCCGGATCCACGCGGCATACCGGTCCGTGGCCGCCCGCCTATCGAAGGTGCCGTCAACCACGGACGGCAGAACCTCTTTCATGACCGCCGGATGGCCGATCCACGCGATGCGACCCTCGCGATCGACGATGAAGGCGGTGGGAATGCCGTTCTGATAGGCGGGGAGCAGCCAGTGATGCGGCATCCAGCCCCCGCTCGCGGCCGGCTCCCCGACGTCGAAGGCCACGGCGTACCCCATCTCGTCGCCCTTTTCGGCAACGAAGGCGCGGACGGCCTCGATGTCGTCCTCCCACACCGCAACCCCGACGAAGCGAACGTCCGGATGATCCTTCTGCATCTGCGTTAGGTGGGGGATGGTCGCCAAGCACGGTCCGCACCAGATGGCCCAGCACTCCACGACGTAGACGTGGCCGGGCTCGAAGGCGGAGAACGGCGTGCCCTTGAGAAACACGGCCGCGGGAAAGGCGGGGGCCGGATCACCGACCAGGAGTTCGAGCCGCGACATCGGAAAAGCTTTCTCTTGCTGTCTCGCCGGCCGCTCGCCCGAGCGGTCCGGATCGTGTGAGGATGGGGAGCTGGCGGAAGGCGCGGCTGCTTCGTGCGCCAGTGGTCCGGGTCTCCGGCTCAGCGCGCGCCGCCGGCGCTGGCGACAAGCAGGCCACCGTCGCCGAAGAGGCGGCCGGTCGCGCGTGTGATGTCCTGTGACGTCACCGCCGCGAGGCGGGGTCCGCGCTCGTCGAGCCAGGACAGGGAGCGCCCGTCGAACTGCATCGCCAGAAGCAGGCGGGTGATCGCGGCCGAGGTATCGAGACGCACCGCGTGGGAGCCGATCAGATAGCGGCGAGCCGCGTCGATCTCGTCGTCGTCGAGGCCGTCCTGCGCGAGCCGCCCGATCTCGCTCCCGATCAGCTCGACGCTTTGGCCGACATGCTCGTTGGGCGTCGAAGTGGAGCCGACGAGGGAGGCGACCCCCTCCGAAACGTCGAAACCCGTCCAGACGGAGTAGCAGAGCCCGCGCTTCTCCCGCAGCTCGGCGAAGAGGCGGGAGGCGGACGGGCTGCCGCCCAGGCAGTGGTTGATCACCATCGCGGCGGGAAAGTCCGGATCGTGCATCGGGATGGCGGGGCGCCCGAAGAAGACGGTGGATTGAGGACTCTCGACGAACTGGGTGATGCTCTCGCCGACACCCGCGAGGGCCGTCTCCGGCAGGGAGTGAGCCGAGCCTTCCGGAAGGCCCGCGAACGCCTCGTCGAGGGCGGCTGCGAGATCCTCCGGCCTCACGGCCCCGACGACGGCGATGCGCAGCGACGTGCGGGTGACGAGCGCGGCGTGGAGCGCGACGACGGCCTCCCGATCGATCACCGGGAGGTCGCTCAGCGTGCCGCCAGGTGGCCTGCCATAGGCGTGGCCGCGGAAGCCGCGCTCCCAGAAGATCGTGTCGGCGACGGCCCCCGGTTGATTCAGGTTGCGGCGCAGCTCGGCGGCGTAGACCCCGCGGCGGCGCTCCAGCTCGGGCGCGGCGAAGCGCGGCTCCCTGAGGGCCGTGCCCAGCAAATCGCAGGCCCGATCCAGATCCGAGGCGAGCGTCAGGAGCGAGCCGGTGAGCCGGTCCCGCTCGATCCCGAACGAGAGCTGGATCGCCCGGTCCGCGAGCGCGACCTGAAAGGCTTGGTCGTCGTAGGGGCCGGCTCCCTCGCAGAGGAGGCCGCCCACCATCCGCGCGGTTCCGGCCTTGCCGTCCTCGTCGAGGGCCGCGCCGCCCCGGAAGCCGAACGCCATCGAGACGAGTGGCAGCGCGTGGTCCTCGAGGAGGAAGGCCTCGACGCCGCCGGGGCTGCGGACCACCTGCACGCGGGACGCCAGGGAAGATGAGGCAGCGATGCTGCCGACATGGATCGTCATGGGAGACTCCGTCCGTTCAGGCCGCCGCTTCGATGAGATGCCCGGAGACCGCCTTGCTCGGGTCGAGGTGCCGGAGCGCGCGCACGAGGTCATCGCCCGTCACGGCCTCGACGCGGGAGCGCCAGAGCGCGATGTCCTCGTGGGACAGGCCGCAGCACAGGGACGCGCCGTAGCGCTGGGCGAGGGTGGATTGATCGTCCTGCTCGTAGACCGCGCCCGCCACCGTCTGCCGCTTGGCGCGGGCGAGATTCTGGTCCGGAAAGCCGGTCCCGGTGAGTTCCGCGACGATCCCGTCGATGGCCGTATCGAGCTGCTCCGGCGTGATGCCGGCGTTGGGCGTGCCGCTCATGGCGAACAGCGTCCGGTCGCGGAAGAGATCGCCCATGTAGCCGGCGCCGACGGAGGTCGCGAGGGCGGTCTCGACCACGAGCCGGCGATGGAGGACGGAGGTCTCGTCCCCGGCCAGGAGATAGGCCAGCAGCTCCAGCGCCTCGGCCTCGCCGGGCGCGGCGAAGCGGGGCGAGGGCACGACGTGAAGCCGACGCAGCCGTGGCTGGCGGACGGATCGCTCGGCGACGGTCAGGCGATGTCGGCCCCGCTGCGGCGGATCGATCGGATGGGAGCGATCGAGCGGCCCCTCGTCGCGGGGGATCACGCCGTAGATCTCCGCGGCCATATCCAACGCCGCGACCGGCTCGACGTCGCCCGCGACGATGAGGATGGCGTTGTCGGGCCTGTAGAAGCGCCGGTAATAGGCCTCGACATCGGCGCGGCCGAGGGTTTCGATCTCGTGGCGCCAGCCGATGATCGGCCGCCCGCAGGGGTGGGCCGGGAACGCGGCCGCGTGGAGCGCTTCCTGAAGAAGGCGCGCGGGGTTCGAGTCGTCGTTCATGCCGCGCTCGGCGAGGACGACGTCGCGCTCGGAAGCGATCTCACCCTCGTCGAAGCGCAGGCCGCGCATGCGGTCGGCCTCGTAGGCCATGCAGGTTCGCAGGTGCCCGGCCGGGATCTTCTGGAAGTAGCAGGTATAGGTCCAGCTCGTGAACGCGTTCTCCTCGCCGCCCACGGCCGAGACGCCCTTGCTGAAATGCCCGGCGGGATACCGCTCCGTTCCCTTGAACATCAGGTGTTCCAAGAAGTGGGCGGTGCCGGACTTGCCGGGCGGATCGTCGATCGCGCCGTTCCGGTACCAGATCGTGTGCGTCACGATCGGGCTCCGGTGGCTCGGGAGGATGAGCACGTCCATCCCGTTCTCGAGCCGGCCGCTCACGATCGGCGGCACGGCGGAGGGGCCGGCCGCCGCCGGGATGTCGGTCCGAAGCGGTCGCGTGTGACGTGTCATGGTCTTGCCTTGTCGGATGGCGGCACCGGGCGTCGCGGGCGACGGCGCCGAAGCCGCGAAGGGGGCGCGGGGACGGGGGCGGACGGGATGCCGTCTCAGGCGGGCGCTTCCGCCATCGTGGCGCCGGCCGTGCGGCTCGCCATCTCCTCGGCGGAGGTGATGTCCTTGAGAACGACGCCTTCCCCGGTCGACTCGGCCCGCAGCCGCCGCGGATGGAAGGCGAGCAGGCTGTCGCGATGGCCGATCGAGAGAAGCGTCGTCGTCGGCAGGCGACGGCGCAGCGCCTCGTAGACCTGCCGTTCGAGGCCGGCGTCGAGAGCCGAGGTCGCTTCGTCGAGCAGGAGCCAGCGCGGCCGTGCCAGGATGGCGCGGGCGATCGCGAGACGCTGCTGCTCGCCGCCCGAGAGCTTCTGCGCCCAGTTCACGTCGTGATGGAGCTTGGGCACGAGTGCGCCGAGCCCGACATCTTCCAGGGCCCGGGCCACGTCGTCCGGCCGGTAGGCATCGGCGACGCGCGGATAACTCACCGCCGTCATGAGGTCGCCCGACGGGAGGTACACCTTTTGCGGCAGGACGAGGAGGCTGCCCTGCGGCGGCAGCGCGATCGTGCCTCGCCAGTGCGGCCAGACGCCCGCCAGGACGCGAAACAGCGTCGACTTGCCGGTTCCGGAGCGGCCGAAGAGCAGCACGTTCTCACCCGGTCGCAGGACCAGGTTGGTCCGGCCGTAGAGGGGCGAGCCGTCGGGCAGGTCGATCGCGACGTCCGACAGGCGGATCGCCCCCTCGGGGCCGGTCTCGACGCGGGTGCCGTCCGAGCGGCCGTGGACCGCGTCGAGTGCGGCGTCGAAGGTCGAGAGGCGGTCCACCACCGCCTTGAACTTCGCGAGGGAGACGAAGCTGTCGACGACGAAGCTGAAGACCGAGTTCACGGCGGAAAAGGCCGACGTGGCAATCGTCAGCGAGCCGTAGGTCAACTTCCCGGCGATTACGAGCGGACCGAGCAGGAGGATGTGCAGGTTGTCCTTCAACCCGTTCAGGATCGAGCCGAGGACGCTCATGACGAGCGTCATGCCGAGCAGCCGGTAGGCGTTGCTCACCACCGCGCCCAGCCGGTCCTCGATGATCGCCGCCTCGGCGTAGCCGCCGTGCGAGAGTGCGATCTGCTCGCTGTATTCCCGCGTCCGGGCCAGTCCGAACCGGTAATCCGCCTCGACATGCTGTTGGCGGAAGGAGAGCGGGACGATCGGTTTGCCGATCCAGATCGTGAGGCAGGTTGAGATCACGGCCCAGGCCATCGCGATCCAGAGGAGCAGGCCTGGAATCCGCACCCCGTTGCCGAACAGGTCGACGCTCTCGGACAGGTTCCAAAGGACGATCGCGTAGATGAGGAACGAGCTGAGGATGCCCGTGATCATCACGACGATGCTGTACACGCCCCAGGTGCCGCCTTCCGTTCCGCCGATGAAGTTCGGAACGTCCTCGTGGATGCGCTGATCGGGATTGTCGATGCCGCTGTTGACGAGCGTCATCCGGTAGTGAGCCGCGCCCGAGAACCAGCGCCGGGCGTAATCCGCCGACAGGACCTGCCGCCATCGGACCGAGAAGGCGACCACCAGAGAGGTGCTCGCGAGATGGAGGATCATCCAGGGGATCGCCCAGAGCGGCATCTGCACCAGCAGGGCGTCCCAGAACATCGCCCTGTCGCCGGCCTGGAGCGCGTCGGCGAGTTGCGCGCTCACGTAAAGGGTCTTGATGGTCAGGATCACGCCGACCTGACGCAGCAGGATGGTGAGCGATACCGCCGCCCGTCCGATATGGCGCTCGCGGACGCGCAGCACCGCCCCGCCCGGCAGCCGCCAGCCGAGACGGTCATCCCTGTCGAAGTAGCGGTCGGCGATGACGAGGCAGCGCCGGACGACGGAGACGGACCAGAGCGCGGCGAGCACGATGACGAGGAGGGTGAGCGTCATCACGGCCGTGCTCGGGACGGCGAGGTCGGCGAGCCAAGCCGGCCACGCCCCCTCGGCCCTTACAAGGGTGCAGAGGCCGAGCACGACCGCCTCCCACCCGAAGGTGGCGAGCGGGATCTTGAGGAAGGTCGAGCCGTCGCGAACGGCAAGGACGCAAGCCGCCGCCACGACGAGGAAGCCCGTCAGCAGGTGGAGATCCCACTCGCCCGTCCGTGTCGCCACGAGGAAGGCGGCCATCCCGGTGCCTGTAAGCGCGAACGCCAGAGAACGCATGATCTGCTGATCGCCACAATGTCGGAACGCCCTTCCATCCGCCGGACCGGAAGGGCTGGAGCGGTGCCTGACCGCCTCGGGCCGGGCACAAGGCTCGATCGTCCGACCGTCGCGCGCCCGCATGCGGGCGCGCAGGTCTCCGCTCGTCACGGGAGACCTTCCAACGGTGGAATTCGGAAGATGATTCCGCCCCCTGCCGGGCGGGTCGGCAGGGGGCGGAGGCCGCGCCGAAGCGGGATCAGAAGCGGTAGCTCGCCTGCAGGATCACGTTGCGCCCGCGCTCCAGCGGCAGGTAGTTGCTCGCCTCCGTGATTGAGAACGCTTTCGTGTCGAACAGGTTGTTGATCTTCAGGTTGGCGGCGAAATCACCGGAGACGTAGCCGATGGACGCGTCGAAGATCGCGTAGCCGGGCAGCCTGAATAGGGGTTCTTCCTCTGAGGCGTTGACCTTGAAACCAGTCAATCCCCGAAGGCCCCCGCCGATCGTGATGCCCTCGGCCCAGCCCGATGACCACGTATAGGTCGTCCAGAGGCTTCCCTGGTAGGCCGGCCGCCCGGCGCTCGGGTCGAGACCGCGTCCTTCCGGATCGAGGGACCGCGTCCAGAGCCGGGTTACGTTCGCGATCACGTTCCAGCCGGGCAGTATCTCGCCTTGCCCTTCGAGCTCGATCCCGCGCGACTCGAGGCCCTGGGTGTTGACGACTTCGATATTGTTGGGGAAGCCGGGTCGGTTCTGTATGACGAGCGTCAGATCCGACTCTCTGAGTTCGAAGAAGCTCAGTGTGGTATTGAACCTGTTGTCGAACATGGAGGAACGCAGCCCGAACTCATTGAGCGTGCGCCCAACCGGTGGGATGCTGATGCCGGCGACTGGAACTTGCGGAATGCGCCCGTCGCTGCGGTTGATGTAGACACCGAGATCGTAGGGAAGATCGAGGAGGGCGCCGAAAGTGTAGGCTAAGGCTTGGTTTTTGCTGTTTGAATACCGATCGTCGCCGAACCCATCCTGCCCGCCCCGGCCGGATTGGCTGAACCAGTCCCATCGCGTCATTCCCAGGATGTGGAGCTTGTTGTTGAAAAGATCGAGCTTCTCGACCATATAGCCGCCGCGATAGATATTGTTGGAAATGCTGTAAAATTCGTACCCTGAGCTGATTAGTTGCTGCCTTGGTGTGTTGGTCAGGAAATTGAAATCAGGATCGAACGAGGAATTACTATTCCGCGTAGTGCTCCCTTGCGATAGGTAGTCGAAGCCAAACTTCGTCGTACTTCTGAAAAGGTCGTCCTCATACCGGAGCGACATGCTCAACCGCTCGGTGATATTCTCGTTGCGCGAGTCCGATCCGATTTGGACGACAGGCTGATCGTAGCCGAAGCCACTGGTCCCAAATGCGAAGGACGGGCCGATATAGCGGGCCGACTGATGCTGGAAGATATTATTGAAGGTCACATCGAAGAGACCGAACAGGGTTCCGGCATGATAGCTCTGTTCTGTGTCGTAGGTGAGTTCCTTGCCGTCGAAATGTGCGTTGGGATTGCCGGGGCCGTTGCCGGGGATCTTGAAGATTGAGGGCTCGCCGGTGATCGGATCGAGGGCGCGGTAGCCGAAGCGCGCCTGTGGGACGCCGCGCGTCTGGATGTAGCGCAGACCGGTGGTCAAGGTGAGGCCCTCTCCCTGCCACCGCACGCTCGGCATGACGAGAAACTCGCTCGGATCGCGGTAGCCGAATTCCGACTGGTCGGCATGGTTGAGGGAGCTGACGAAGCGATAGGTCGTCCCTTCGAGTTCCGGCATCACGCCGCCGAGATCGAGGGCGATGGTCTTGTAGTTGAAGGTTCCGTAGCGGGCCGTCAGCTCGCGGATCGTCTCGCTCGTCGGCTTCTTGAGCGTGAGGTTGACCAGACCGCCGCCCTCGGCGTTCACGCCGGTCAGGATTGCCGTCGGCCCCTTCAGGACCTCGACGCGATCGACGGCGTCGATCGGGAGCTGCTGGAGCGTGACGCTCTGCGCGCCGTTCACCGAGAAGCCCCTGGTCTCGAAGCCCCGGATGAGGAATCTCGGCTGACCGTTCGCCGTGGGCGTGACGACCACGCCCGCGGCGTTGCGCGCCGCGTCCAGGGGGTTGGTGACGTTCTGGGACCGGAGCACCTCGTTCGTCACCACCGAGACCGAGACCGGAGTTTCCTTGAGGGGCGCGTCGGCGATCCGGAGGGTGTCGCCCGCGGCACCGGCCTGGAAGCCGCGATCACCGTAGGGCGAGCCGGTGTTGGCATCGACCACATCGATGGCCGCGATGTCGCCCGCCACGGCGGCGGGCGCAGGCGCGGGCGCGCTGCTGGCGCTGACTTTCAGGGCGCCGGCGGGGCCCGGCACGATCACGAGGCCGGTGCCGGCAAGCGCACGCGCCAGAGCCGCCTGGACACCCATGCGTCCGACGATCGGGCCAGCCCGGCGCCCGCGCGTCAGATCCGCCGGGAACGAGATCGGCTGTGCCCCGATCCGCCCGATCTGAGCCAATACGCCACCGAGATCGCCGGCCGGGATGTCGAACACGATCTCGCCAGCGGCCCAGCTCTTCGACGCGGAGAGGACGAGCAGCGGCGCCGCGCTCGTTCCCATCAGAAGCGCCAGCAAGCCGGCCTGAAACGTCCGTGATCGCGAGGTGGCCGATTCCACGGCGACCGCGACCGACGCGGCGCGTGCCGTCGTTACGCCCCGCACGCGTCCACGCGTCGGCGCGTGTCGGTTGAGATGCACAATATCGCAGTCTTTACCTTGCGGCATCACTTTATCCCCCAACCGCATTTTCTGCAGTCTCAAGAAATCCTGTCGGCTCACATCACGAAAGCGTCAGTGCGACCCGAGATTTTTTTTGAACTACTGCACCGCGTAGAGATGAAGCCGTATGGGGCTGGGGTGGCACCTTCGCGGGCCGGCCGCTGCTCACCCCGCCGGGCGAGCGCGCGCAACAGCGCCCTTCGCGCGGACGGCTTCAGGCCTTGATCGATGTGGGGGGGCCGGGCCACGGATCGGGACGCGCCCGCCCACGCGCCTGTCTCCCCCGCGGCCGGGCGCCCTTCAGGACGGCCAGGCTCGGGCCCGCGTCAGCGCCGACTGAAGTTGAGCGGGATGGTCTGTGTGATCGCCTGTCCGCCCGGCGGCGGCGGGAAGGGCGCGGCGCGGTGCATCACTGCCACCGCCTCGGCATCGAGCGCCGCGTTGCCCGACGAGCGGATCAGCTGGGCGCTGCTCACGCTGCCGTTGCCGGAAAACGTCACGCTCACCACCGCTATCCCGGACGCGCCGGCAGCCCCGGCAGGAAACCGCTTGGCCCGCACGATCCGCGTCCGCATCTCGTTCTGCCAGCTCGCCCGCGACGCCTGGCTCACCGCGGCACCGGCTGCGGAAGCCGCGGTGCGAGCGGCGTTCTGCTGGTCCGAGCGCGGGCCGCCGCCGTTGCGGGAGGCCGCGCTCGGCCTGTCCTTCTTCTGGACAACAGGCTTGGCCGGCTTCTTCTGCGCCTTCTTCTTGAGCGGCTTGGGTTCGGGCTTCTTCGGCTCGGGCTTCTTCACCTCTTTGGGCGGCGTCGGCGGCAGTACGGCCTCGGGCTTGACCTGGGGAGGAGGGGGCGGGGCCTCGACGACCGGCTCCGGATCGGGCGGCGGGGGGGCTTCCTCCACCGGCTCCGATTCGGCCTGCTCGGTGTTCTGTGCCTCCGGCTCGTTGCTGGCGTTGTCCGTCGCCGACTGAGCCACGGTGGGCTCCGGCGACATGTCGATCATCACCGCTGCGGGCATTTCGAGGGGGGTGGGCGGCGTCTCGGCCTGACGGGTCAGGAGGAGGTAGAGGCCGACATGAACCCCGAGCGTCAGCAGACCCGCCGCCGCCCAGCCCAGGATCGGGACCGCCGACGACGATTCGCGGCTCTCCTGATGCGCGCGGTTCCGCTCGGCGGCCCGCACGAAGGCTTCGGGCGGCGGATGGATCACGGCTGACCTCCCCCGGACGTGTCTTCGAGGCCGACGAGGCCGACCTTGAGGTAGCCGGCGCCGCGCAGCAGGTTCATCACCCCCATCAGCTCGCCGTAGGGCACCCCCTTGTCGGCGCGCAGAAAGATGCGCTCGTCCTTGTTGCCCTTGGTCGCGGCATCGAGGGCCGCCCCCAGGGCCGGCCGGTCCACCGCGTCCTCGCCCAGCGCGACGCCGAGATCAGCCTTGACGCTGACGAAGATCGGCTTGTCGGGGCGCGGCTGCTGTGGCGCCGCGGAGACCGGCAGCTCGACCGGTACGTCGACCGTCGAGAGTGGCGCGGCCACCATGAAGATGATCAGCAGCACCAGGATCACGTCGATGAACGGCGTGATGTTGATGTCGGCGTTCTCGGCGAGATCGCCGCTGTCGTTCGATCCGAGATTGACGGCCATCGGCTCACTCCGCCGCGACGCGGATGCCGGACTTGGCGCCGTAGGTCCCAAACTCGCGGCGGTCGAGGTCGCGCGAGAGGTGGCGCATGATCAGCGCCACGGCGTCGCCGGTCATGGCGCGGTAGCCGGTGATGGAGCGGGTCAGCGCGTTGTAGATGACGACGGCCGGGATCGCCGCGACGAGGCCGATCCCGGTGGCGAGCAGCGCCTCGGCGATGCCGGGAGCGACCACGGCGAGGTTGGTGGTGTTCGAGTTGGCGATGCCGATGAAGCTGCCCATGATGCCCCAGACGGTGCCGAACAGGCCGACGAAGGGGCCGATCGAGCCGACGGTGGCCAGGATGCCGGTTCCGGACGCCATGCGCTTGCCGACCATGGCCTCGATCCGGCCCAGAGCGATCGCCGCCCGCTCCTTGACGCCCTCGCTCGGCAGGCCCCGCGAAAGGGTCAACTCCTCCTCGGCCTCGACCAGGAGAAGGGCGCCGACCCCGCGGCGAACCCGCTGGCCGGCCTCCGCCAGGGTGGCTGACGCCCGGATCTCCTTGAGGCTGGCCCTCATCCCCCGCTTGGCCAGGACGAGGCTCAGGACCTTCACGAGCAGGATAGTCCAAGTGACCACCGAGGCGGCGGCCAGGAGCAGCATCACGGCCTGCACGACCGGATCGGCGTTGAGGAACATCCCCTTCGGCGAAAGGTCGTGGACGGCCTTGTCCGACTTCGCGGCCGGGATCTGTGCAGGCGTCGAGGCCGGGGCGGCCTCTGCAGCGGGCGCTGCCGGAGCGGCCGATTGTACGACCTCGCCGGGGGGCTGCGAGACCGAATAGGCGGCGGCCGGCGAAGGCTGCGCCTCGTCCTGTGCCGAGGCCGATAGCGGCGCGAGCAGCACGACCGGCACCGTCAGCACAGCCACAACGGAGAGGCGCACCCTCTCCTTCATCCGGCGGTCCATTCGCGCGAAGTTTGATCCCAGCATTGCGTACCAACCCCTCTCGGTCGCCGTCACGGGCTTCACTGGGGCTGACGGGCGAGATCGAGAAAGCGACAGCGCGACGTCAGATTTTTCTGACGGTTCGAGAGCGCTGACCTGCCACGAGGCAATGCTGGGATTGACGTACCCTATGTTCTCCACAGGCTCCGGTTTGGCGTCAGAGCCTGTTTGACCTTCTTCAGGTTGAGTTGTTGAGGGCATCGGCGGCTATGAGGCTGGCGACACAGGCGCGACGCCCGGTTGAGGTCGCCAGAGCACTCCCGATGCAGGCCGCCCCAATGACTGAGCCAGCCGAAGGTCCGCTCCACGACCCAGCGCCGCTCCCAAACGACGAAGTAAATCTGGTAAACCCACTTTTATCTTTTCCTCCGTCGCCTGCGGGTATGGAGACGACTGCTGATCGAAGAAGCCGCGCCCCGACTGACATGACCGGCTGGCTTCGGCCGAGAAGTATAGCCGCTACGGCTATCGCAAGGTCAGCGATCTGTTGAAGACAGCGAGCGGGCGGGTCAACGACAAGCGGTTCGTGTGGATCTGTCGGCCCGAAGGCCTGAAGGTCCCGGCCAGGCAATCCAAGCGTGGCCGCATCCGGGACGGGGACGGCTCATGCCTGCGGCTACGGGCAGCCTCTCAACCATCGACGTCCCGTAGTTTCAGGAGATCAATGCCGTCCGCAGAGATCGTTGACTAACGCCGCTCAGGGATCGGCCGATCAGCCTCAACCCAATCAACGCCACGGTGCTTCCGAGTAGGCACCCCAATGCACGTCTTGGCCGCGCATGCCGCCACAGCGAGGCGTAGGCCAATTCCGATGCCGCGCCGGTCGGACGGCTTCCCACCATCGCCAGATGAAAAGCAGGAACAAAGATCCTCATCCCAGTGTTTCGCCGCAACGAGACCATACATCTCCGCGAAATCGGTCGCTTATCGACCATCAATCCATGAAGGTGCGATAAAATAACTTAAGTTACGAAATTTGATTTTTGATTATATTTGCACGTTTTCTGTAAGCACAGGAGTCGTCGCGCAAATATGAAGAAACTGGCTCTGATCACCGGTGGAGCGGGCTTTATAGGCCGGCATCTTGCGAGTGCGCTGCTGGCGCGGGGTTACCGAGTCCGCGTGCTCGACAGCCTGATCGAGCAGGTGCATGGCAGCACCGGCCGGCCTCTCTCTCTCGATCCGGCCGTGGAGTTCGTCGAGGGCGATGTCCGTGACGCCGAGGCGGTGGCGCGGGCGATCGCGGGTGCGACCCACGTCGTCCACCTGGCGGCGGAGGTCGGCGTCGGGCAGAGCATGTACGCGGTCGAGCGCTACGTCTCGGTCAATGATTGCGGGACCGCGACCCTGTTTCAGGCGCTGATCGAGGCGCCGGTACAGCGCGTCGTCGTCGCCTCCTCCATGAGCATCTACGGCGAGGGCCTCTACCGGACGGAAGCCGATGCCACCGTCGAGGACGCCGTGCGCCCGCCGCGCCGCTCCGGCGAACCGTGGGATCCGCCCGATCAGCAGGGCCGCCCGATGCGCCCCGTGCCGACCCCCGAATCGAAGCGCCCGGCGCTCGCCTCCGTCTATGCGCTGACGAAGTACATGCAGGAGCGCCTGACGCTCACGCTCGCCCCTGCCTACGGCATGGAGGGCGTGGCGCTCCGCCTTTGGAACGTCTACGGGCCGGGCCAGGCGCTCTCAAACCCGTATACCGGCGTGCTGGCGATCTTCGCGGCGCGCCTCCTCCACGGACAGCCGCCGATGATCTTCGAAGACGGCGAGCAGCGGCGCGATTTCGTACATGTCGAGGATGTGGCCCAGGCCTTCGTGCTGGCGCTGGAGCATCCAGCTGCCGCCGGGCAGGTCTACAATGTCGGCTCCGGCGAGGACCGCACCGTCAACGAGGTGGCGCGTCTGCTCGCCCGCGCCATGGGTCGCGAGGAGATCGCTCCGCAGGTTACGGGGCAGGCGCGGGCCGGCGACATCCGGCACTGCATCGCCGACATCGGCAAGATCACCCGCGAACTCGGCTACGCGCCAAAGCGCGACTTCGCCGAAGGATTGGCCGAACTCGCGGCATGGGTTGCCGAGCAGCAGGCGGTCGACCGCGTGGCCGAGGCAAGGCGCGAACTCGAAGCCCGAGGTCTCGTCGCGTGAGCGGGCCGGCCACGACCGCCACGCGCCCGGTCCTCGTCACGGGTGGTGCCGGCTTCGTCGGCGCCAACCTCGCCGACCAGCTCGCCGCCGAGGGGCAGACCGTCCTCGTCTACGATGCTCTGACGCGTCCCGGCGTCGAGGCGAACCTGGCTTGGCTCACCGAGCGCCACGGCGCGCGGATCGTGCCGGTGATCGCCGACATCCGCGACGGTGCTGAGCTCGCCCTCGCGGTGCGGGAGGCCGGCGCGGTGTTCCACTTCGCCGCCCAAGTTGCTGTGACGACGAGCATGACCGCGCCTTGGGAGGACATGGAGGTCAATCTCGGCGGTACGTTGACCCTGCTGGAGGCCCTGCGCGCCCGCCGGGGTGCGGTCCCTTTGCTCTTCGCCTCGACCAACAAGGTCTATGGCGGCTTGCCCGACGTTGAGCTGGCGGTCGAGGGTGACGCCTACCGGCCGACCGATCCAAACTTGCGCGCCCATGGTGTCGGCGAGGATCGCCCGCTCGATTTTCACACCCCCTACGGCTGCTCGAAGGGCGCGGCGGATGCCTACGTGCTCGACTACGCCCGCAGCTACGGCTTGCCGACCGTCGTGATGCGCATGAGCTGCATCTACGGCCCCCGCCAGATGGGCAACGAGGACCAGGGCTGGGTCGCCCATTTCCTGATCCGCGCACTGACGAACCGCACCGTGACCCTCTACGGCGACGGGCGGCAGGTGCGCGACATCCTTCACGTCCGCGACGCGGTCGCGGCCTACCGAGCGGCGCTAGCGCGGATCGACCGGGTGGCCGGACGAGCGTTCAACCTCGGCGGCGGCCCGGACAACGCGGTGAGCCTGCGCGGGCTGATCGCCCATCTCGGAACGCTGCTCGGGCGCGAGGTCGGGATCGAAACCGGCGCGTGGCGGCCCGGCGACCAGCGCTACTACGTCTCCGACACGCGCCGCGCCGCATCGATGCTCGGGCTCGACCCCCCGCTACCCTGGCGCGAGGGTGTGGCCGACCTCGCCGCGTGGCTCACGCAGTGGCTCGCCGCGGAGGCCGCGACGAGCCGGGCCGCCCGTCAACCGGAGGCGGTGCTATGAGGGTCGCCTTCGTCAATCCGCCCTGGGACTACCGCAACAGCATCTATTTCGGCTGCCGCGAGCCCCATCTGCCGCTCGAACTCGGCTACGCCGCCGCTTTGCTAGAGGCGGGCGGCCACGAGACGCTGCTCGTCGACTGCCATCTCGAAGGCCTGAGTGCTGCGGAGGGCGCCGAGCGGATCGCGGCCTTCGCGCCCGCGATGACCGTGATCACGACGGCGCCGACCTACCTGTTCTGGCGCTGCGCCCCGCCGGAGATGCGGGTGCCGCGCGCCTTCCTCGACGCGCTTCAAGGCCGTGGTGGGCGCACCGTCGCGGTCGGCCCACATGGCTCGGCCACGCCACGCCCGACACTGGAAAAACTCGGTTGCGACGTGGTCGTGCGGGGCGAGTGCGAGGAGATCGTGGCTCGTCTGGCCGAGACGAACGATCTGCGCAGCCTGCCCGCCCTCGCGTATCGCGATGCAGAGGACCGTGTCGTCGTGACAGGGCCGCCCCATGCCGGGCGCTTCACCGACTTGCCGGCGCTTGTCTGGCCCGATGCCTGGATCGCCCGCCACCATCACCATCACCACCGCTTCGACACCGCTCCCGACGGGCCCGGCGCCGAGATCGAGGCCTCGCGCGGCTGCCCCTATACTTGCAGCTTCTGCGCGAAGATCGATTTTCGCGATGCCTATCGCCGCCGCGACCTGCCGATCGTCCTTGAGGAGATCAACGGGCTGATCTCCCAGGGCGTCACCTACCTCTACTTCGTCGATGAGATCTTTCTGCCGCAGAAGCCGCTTCTGGAGGCCCTGGTCGGACGAAAAGTGAAGTTCGGGGTGCAGACCCGAATCGATCTGTGGAAGCCCGATATGCTCGACCTGCTCGGGGCGGCGGGCTGCGTTTCGATCGAGGCGGGCATCGAGAGTCTGACCGAGGAGGGACGCGCCGCACTCGACAAGCGCTGCCGCGCCTCGACCGACGACCTCGCCGAGCGCCTGATCCACGCCCGCCGCACCGTGCCATTCGTCCAGGCGAACCTGATCGCGGTGGCGGGCGACGATCCCGACCTCGTCGCCGCCTGGCGCGACCGGCTGCGCGGCGCGGGGGTCTGGGCGAACGATCCGGTGCCGCTCTACCCCTATCCCAGTTCGCCCGATTACCGACGGCTCTGGGGCGAGCCGGACGACACCGCCTGGGAGCGGGCGCACGCCCATTATCTCAGTCAGTTCACCCGCTTCAGCGACATCCAGGAGGAGCGTCCGCTCCCGCTGCCTGAGTTGGAAGCGACCTGCGGATGCCGCTGACTGCCGCCCGTCCCCACATCCTGATGAGCGCCGACGCGCTGGGCGGCGTCTGGCAATACACGCTCGACCTCGCCGCTGGCCTCACCCGCCGGGGCGCCACCGTCAGCGTCGCCTTGATGGGACCGGCGCCTGCGCCCGAGCGGATCGCGCGTGCGCAAGAGATCAGCGGAGCCCGCATTCTCACGACGAACCTGCCCCTCGATTGGACCGCCGAGAACGCCGCCGAGGTTCGAGACGCATCGGACGCGCTCGCCCGCCTCGCGGAGGAGACCGGCGCCAACCTCGTCCACCTGCATAGCCCAGCTCTGGCCCTCGCCGACTTCGCGTCGCCGGTCGTGGCGGTCTGCCATTCCTGCGTTGCGACCTGGTGGGCCACGATGGCGCCGGGCCCGCTGCCCGCGGATCTGGCGTGGCGACGCGACCTCAATGCGCAGGGCTGCCGCAAAGCCGACCGGCTGATCGCCCCGACCCACGCCTTCGCCCGGACGACGCAGGCGGCCTATGGACTGGCGCAGGCGCCCCTCGTCGTGCGCAACGGCCGGGATGTCCCCGTCTCGTCCGAGGCGGAACCCGCGTCCCACGTTTTCACCGCCGGGCGCCTGTGGGACCCGGCCAAGAACGCCGCCGCGCTCGATCGGCTGGCCGCGCGCCTATCGGTGCCGCTTCGCGCCGCCGGCCCCGTGGCCGGGCCGACCGGCCAACGGGTGACGCTTACCGCCCTCGACTGCCTCGGCCGCCTCGACGACGAGGAGATCGCGCGGGAGCTGAGCCTCCGGCCTGTCTTCGTGAGCCTTGCCCGCTACGAGCCTTTCGGCCTCGCGGTGCTGGAGGCGGCGGGCGCCGGCTGCGCCCTGGTGCTCTCCGACATCGAGAGTTTTCGCGAGTTGTGGGACGGCGCGGCGCTGTTCGTCCCATCCGACGACGACGCGGCGGCGGCCCGCGCCGTCCAAGGCCTCTTTGCCGACCCGGCCTGCCGCGCGGCGCTCGGCCGGGCCGCCCGCACCCGCGCCGCCGCCTATGGCACCGAGGCCATGGTTGCGGGCGTGGCCCGCATCGTCCGCGGCCTGCACCCGGCGCTCGACGAGGCGGCGGCATGAGGATCGTCTACTTCACCCACTCCCTCGCCTCGTGCTGGAATCACGGCAACGCCCACTTCCTGCGCGGCGTGCTGCGCGAGTTGGCCGGCCTCGGCCATGCAATCGAGGCCTACGAGCCGGAGGGCGCCTGGAGCCGCGAGAACCTGCTTCGCGACCACGGCCCCGCTGGGCTCGAGGCCTCGCTCGCGCCCTATCCTGAGCTGTCGCCGAAGACC
>Ga0308157_10002676_pt1 | contig 28168 bp, 25 predicted proteins | sample PhyBR1_FD_201035 | JGI IMG/M metagenome (GOLD analysis project Ga0308157, IMG submission 201035) | Phyllosphere microbial communities from UC Gill Tract Community Farm, Albany, California, United States - DLSLB.R1 | ecosystem: Host-associated > Plants > Phyllosphere > Unclassified | place: USA...
GTGCAGCAGACCAACTACCAGGCAGCCCTCGCCGTCACCGCGAAGGTCCTGCAGCCGACCCTGATGGACTACCTCCGATGAGCATCTCCCTGACCTTCGCCGTCCCGCCGTTCGGGCTCGCCCCCGCTGCGGCCTTCGAGCTGTCGCCGGTCGATGGCGCCGAGGGGCTCTTCACGCTCGTCGGCGACGACGCACGGCTGTTCCTGCTCGACGCCGCGGTGCACCTGCCGTCGTACGCGCCGGAGCTCACCGACGAGCAGGCCGCCGGGCTCGGGCTGACCGACCCCGCCGACGCGATGCTGCTCGTGGTCGCGAACCCCGGTGCGTCCGGCACCACGGTCAACCTGCTCGCGCCGATCGTCGTGAACGCCCGGACGGCCGTGGGCGCGCAGGTCATCCTCGAGGAGCAGGACCTGCCGCTGCGGGCGGAGCTCGCGCGGGTGTAGCGCGGGTCGGGCGGGCCGGGCGCGGGCTTCGGGCTGGTCGACGCGGAACGACACTGTCGACGTCGTACGACATCGGTGCTGTCGCACCCCCGCGCTTGCAACTGTTGCGCACGCGTGACAGCGACAGAGTCGCCGTCGTCCGACATCGACATCGACATCGTCGCAAGTTGCGTCCGCCTCATCCCTCCACAGCCTGGAGGCCCGGCTCGTCATCCACAGATCGGCCCACCGCCGCCCCGTGGTCGGGCCCGGCGATCGATGGTTGATCCATGGACGACCGCGCACGCACCATCCCCCTCATCCGCACCACCGGCAAGCCAAGCGCCGAACGCCGGGCCCTGCAACGCCGGGTCCGTCGGGGCGAGTTGGTCGCAGTACGTCCGGGGGTCCTGGTCTCCCCGTCGTCGGTCGTCGGACTCCGGCCCGAGGACCACCTGTTGCTCCTGGTGCGCGCGACCGCGCCGATGATCCACGCACCGAGGGCGTTCGCGCGCTCCGCAGCGGCCGCCGTGCACGGACTGCCCTTCGTCCATGCCCCGCCGTCGAAACTCGACGTCGTCGATCCGCGCCGCGAACGCTCCGACACGTCCGCACACCTCCGGCTCCACCCCGGACCGCTCGTCCACGCGCCGACGACGGACTCGCGGTGGGCCGGCCTGCCCGCGACCACCCCCGCGGACATCGACGGGGCGCCCGTCACGTCGTTGGCACGGACCCTCGTCGACATCGCGGGGTCGTCCACCCTCGAGTTCGCGTTGCCGATGATCGACCAGACACTCCACGACCGGCGTCTCCTGCACGAGATCCTGCTCGACGAACTCGCCGCCACGGCACCCAAGGGTCACGACAAGGCGGGGATCGCGGTGGGGATGGGGTCGGCGCTGTCGGGTTCGCCCGCGGAGTCGGTGTGCCGGGTGCGGTTCCGAGAGCTCGGTGTGCCCGAGCCGGTGCAGCAGCACGTGTTCGCCCGGGCCGGATCGGCCACGGCGGTCGTGGACTTCTGGTTCCCCGACCAGGGCGTCGTGGTCGAGGTCGACGGCCGCGCGAAGTACGAGGACCCGGCGCTCCTCGACGGGCGTTCCACCGCGGACGCGCACTGGCGCGAGAAGCGACGTGAGGACTTCATCCGGTCGTTCCCCGAGGTCCGGGCGGTCGTGCGGCTCTCGTGGGCCGACCTGATGCAGCCCGACCGGGTGCGGGCCGCCCTCCGGCGTGCGGGTGTCCCGTGCTGAGACAGCGTGCCCGACGATCAGCGCGGGCGGCGTGGCGCATCCGGGTGGTACGTGCGCTGACGCTCGATCCGCGGCCGACCGGACGCTTCACCGGCGTGCGCCACCCCACCGACCACGACCTCGCCGAGTCCCACGCGCACACCACGGACCGGCCCGGTGCCCTTGACCACGCCGCCGCGGTGGTCCGGGTCGGGCTCGCGGTGGTCGCCGCCGTCCTCGAGCTCGACGTCGCGCACGGACACCGGACCGAGCACCTGCGCGCCCGCGCCGATCCGCGCCGGCCCCTCGACGAGACACCCGGCCGTCAGGCGAGCCCGACCGCCGATCACGACGTCGGACCCGTCCGCGACGATGGTCACGGGGCCCGGGCCGAGTTCGGCGCCCTCCCCGATGTGCACGGTCGCCGCAGACGCGACGATGGTCACCGGCCCTGGTCCGAGTCGTGCTCCGGAAGCGACGGAGATCACGCCTCCGTCACGGGTCTCCAGGGTCGTGGACGGGTGCAGCACGGCGCCGGGCCGGACGGAAACGCCCGCCCCGATCAGGACGGACCCGGGGTCGAGCACGCGGACGTCCGGTGCGAGTGCGGTGACCTCGTGGACGGTCAGGAACCCGGCCGCGCGGCGAGCGATGTCGAGGGCTTGCGCTGTCCGGTCGCTGTCCATCCAGCGAGCCTCCCACATGCCCGGCGTACGGTGAGCGCATGGCCCGCTCCCCGAAGGACCAGGCGATCGTGCCCCTGCCGAACGCCCAGGTCTCCCCCATGTCAGACGACTCCAGAACCCCGCAACCACAGCAGCCGGCCGGATGGGTCAAGTTGCTCGACCGTGCCATCAGCGTGCAGCGGCCGGCGGTCGTGGCGCACGTCAAGGCGATCCGCCGCCGCAAGCCCGATGCCACGCCCGCCGAGGTCATCCAGATCCTCGAGCGGCAGTACCTCACTGCCGTGACGACCGGTGGTGCCGCAGTCGGTGCGAGCGCCGTGATCCCGGGCGTCGGGATGGTGGCCGCGCTCGGACTGAGCGGTGCAGAGACGATCGGGTTCCTCGAGACCACGGCGCTGTTCGCCCAGTCGGTGACCGAGGTGCACGGGATCGCGCTGGACGACCCGGAGCGTGCCCGCACCCTGGTAATGGCGATGATCCTCGGCGCCCCGGGGACGCAACTGATCAAACAACTCGGTGGTCAGATCGCCGGTGGCCAGGTCCGGACCGCGTTCTGGGGCGAGATGGTGACCTCGTCACTCCCGAAGCAGATGGTGAACGGCATCGGCGGACAGGTCCGAGACCAGTTCATCAAGCGCTTCGCCATCCGACAGGGCGGGTCGGTGCTCGGTCGGGCCCTGCCGTTCGGTATCGGCGCAGCCGTCGGTGGCCTCGGCAACCACGCGCTGGGTCGCAAGGTGATCCAGGCGTCGCGGACGGGTTTCGGTATGCCGCCGGCGCAGTTCCCGATCGTGCTGACAGTGACCCCTGCGGCGGACAAGACCCGCCGCGCCCTGCCGTGGAAGCGCGCCGCGGGCAAGGACCAGGACCTCTGGACCGAGCCGGGCCAGGACGACCCCCGCTCGAAGCGTTAGCCAGGACGACCGAGAACGGCCCGGCGCGACGACCGAGCAGGGCCCGGGCACGGATGCTCAGCAGCCGAGCCCGGGCCCTTCGTGCAGCTGCGCCTAGAAGGACCGCACCGGCGTCGTCACGACCTGGCCGGCGTGGGCGAACCCGCCACCGAACCCGAACAGCAGGGCCGGCACCCCCCCCGGGAGGTCGCCGCGCTCCCAAGCCTTCGACAGCCCGAGCGGCACACTGGCGGCCGAGGTGTTCCCGGACTCGACGACGTCCCGGATGACGAACTTCGACTCCCCGCCGAGCGCGGTGACGAGCGGCTCGATGATCCGCAGGTTCGCCTGGTGGAACGCGAACACCTCGATGTCGTCCATCGTGAGTCCGGCGGCCTCGACGACCTTGCGGGCGTGCCCCTCGGCCTCGGTGATGGCCCACCGGTAGATCGAGCGACCCTCCTGGTTGAAGCGCCCCGGCGACCCTTCGACACGCACGGCGTCGAGCAGGTGCGGCACGCTCCCCCACGACACCGGGCCGATCTCGGGCGTCTCGGCGACCCCGAGCACAGCGGCACCGGCCCCGTCACCGACGAGCACGCACGTCGACCGGTCGGTCCAGTCGGCGATGCCGGACAGCACCTCGGACCCGATGACGAGCGCGACGTCGGCCGAACCGGTGCGGATGGACTGGTCGGCGAGCCCGAGCGCGTACTCGAACCCGCTGCACGCGGTGTTGATGTCGATCGGCGCCGGGCCGTTCGTCATGCCCAGTGCGGCGGCGACGCGGCCTGCCGTGTACGGGGCGCGGTCCTGGTGGGTGGTGGAGGCGACGATGACGAGTCCGACGGCCGAGGGCGACACCCCGGCGTCGGCGAGGGCACGGCGCCCGGCCTCGATGGCCATCGACGTGACGGTGTCGTCGGGACCGGCGATCCGACGCGTCTGGATCCCGGTGCGGGTGCGGATCCACTCGTCGTTCGTGTCGACCATCGTCGAGAGCTCGTCGTTGGTCAGGACGCGTTCGGGCTGGTGGTGTCCGAACCCGAGGATCCGGCTGCCGCGGAGTGCTGGGATGTTCATCGTCGGCACGTTACCCCCTCACCCCACCGCCGCATGCCGAGCGGGGCATGCACGGCGCCCACTCGCCCATGGTCACTTCCGCGCGGCAGCGGTCGCGCGGTCGTTCGCCTTGCCGATCGCCTCGACCAGCTCGTCCTTCGTCATCTTCGAGCGGCCGCTGACGTCGAGCCGCTTCGCGACGTCCATCAGGTGGGTCTTCGAGGCGTTCGCGTCGACACCGCCCTCGGTCTTCCCGGATGAGCCCGAGCCAGCACCACGCGAACCGGCGGCACCGGAGTCGGACGGCCCGGAGGACTCCTTCTCCTCCCAGTGGTCGCCGACCTTCTCGTACTCGTGCTTCACGGCGGCGAACGCGGTGCGGTGCGCCCGCTCACCCGGGCCGTACGTCTCGTTCGCCGAGTCCAGTGTCTTCTCGAAGATCTCCTGCGCGTGCTCCGGGGACCGCTGCAGGGTGCTGGGGATCTCGTCCTTGGCTGGCATGGCTGCTCCTCTCGAGTGGTCCACCCTGACTACTCCGACCAGCACAACGAGCACCAAGCACCAACCAGCGCCAAGCACCGACCGGTACTCCCAGGGCCTGGCGCCACCAGCGCGTCACGAGTAGACCCGTCTCATGGACTACACACACCTCGGTCGCACCGGTCTGTCCGTCTCCCGCGCCGTGCTCGGCACGATGAACTTCGGCCCGGAGACCAGCGAGGACGACTCGCACGCGATCATGGACCGGGCCCACGAGCTCGGCGTCAACTTCTTCGACACCGCCAACGGCTACGGCGGCTCGGTGGGCAAGGGTGCCACCGAGGAGATCATCGGACGGTGGTTCGCCAAGGGTGGCGGTCGCCGCGAGAAGACGGTCCTCGCCACGAAGGTCTACGGCGAGATGACCGATTGGCCGAACGGCGGCAAGCTCAGCGCCCTGAACATCCGGCAGTCGCTCGACGCGAGCCTGCAGCGGCTGCAGACCGACCACATCGACCTGTACCAGTTCCACCACGTCGACCGTGCGACGCCGTGGGACGAGATCTGGCAAGCCATCGACGTCGCCGTGCAGCAGGGCAAGGTCCTGTACGTCGGCTCGTCGAACTTCGCCGGGTGGCACATCGCCCAGGCGCAGGAGGCAGCGAAGCGCCGGAACACCTTCGGCCTGGTCAGCGAGCAGTCGATCTACAACCTCGTGGTCCGCGACGTCGAGCGCGAGGTCCTGCCCGCCGCCCGCGCGTACGGCCTCGGCGTGATCCCCTGGTCGCCGCTGCAGGGCGGCCTGCTCGGCGGCGTCATCGAGAAGACCGAGAACGGCTCCCGTCGGCTCTCCGGCCGCAGCGCCGAGTACGTCGACGCGCACCGCGACCAGCTGCAGTCGTACGAGTCGTTCGCGAAGGAGCTCGGCCACACGCCCGGCGAGCTGGCCCTCGCCTGGCTGCTGCACCAGCCCGGCGTCACGGCGCCGATCACCGGCCCCCGCACGATGGAGCAGTGGGAGTCCGCGGTCCGCGCCGTCGACATCCGCCTCGACCAGCGTGCGCTGGACCGTCTCGACGAGATCTTCCCGGGGCACGAGACCTCGCCGGAGGACTACGCCTGGTGACGGAACCGGCGGAATCAACGGAACCAACGGAACCAACGGAACCAACGGAACCAACGGGTCGCTGACGCGACCATCTGACGGGAGGCGCGGGGGGGGGCGGGCCCGCCCCCCGCCACCCCGCAGTGGTCACGTCGAGAACGCGACCGACCCAACGACGACGGGCCCCGCGCTGCTGTGTGCGCGGGGCCCGTCGTCGTGCGGGTGGTATCTGGTGACTAGCGGACGCTGACCGGGCTGTCGTCGGTCTGCTCGTAGAGGACGTAGCCCTCTTCGCCGTGGACCGCGGTGTCGATGCCGGCGACCTCGTCCTCGGTCTTGACGCGGAAGCCCATCGTCTTCTCGATGATCCAGCCGATGACGAAGGCCAGGACGAACGAGTACGCGCCGACGGCGCCCGCTGCGGCCGCCTGCTTGCCGAGCTGCTCGAACGAGCCCGAGTAGATCAGGCCGGTGTCGTTGGCGAAGAAGCCGAGGAACAGCGTGCCGAAGATGCCGCCGACCAGGTGGACGCCGACCACGTCGAGCGAGTCGTCGAAGCCGAGACGGTACTTCCAGTCGATCGCGAAGCAGCAGACGATGCCGGCGAGGAACCCGAGCAGGATGCCCCAGCCCGGGGTCAGCGCGGCACAGGCCGGGGTGATCGCGACGAGGCCGGTGACGGCACCCGAGGCGGCGCCGACGGAGGTGGCCTTGCCGTCCTTGAGCTTCTCGATGAGCAGCCAGCCGAGGATGGCGGCGGCCGGGGCGGCGAGGGTGTTCACCCAGGCGATCGCGGCGATGCCGTCAGCAGCACCCTCGGAGCCGGCGTTGAAGCCGAACCAGCCGAACCACAGGATGGCGGCACCGAGCAGGACGAAGGGCGGGTTGTGCGGCTTGTGCGCGCCCTTGGCGAAGCCGACGCGCTTGCCGAGCACGATCGCCAGGGCAAGACCCGCTGCACCGGCGTTGATGTGCACCGCGGTGCCACCGGCGAAGTCGATGACGCCCCACGTGGCGGCCCAGCCGGAGGTCAGGTTGAAGACCCACGAGGCGACCGGGAAGTAGACGACCGTCACCCAGACGCCGGCGAAGACCATCCACGCGCCGAACTTGGCGCGGTCGGCGATGGCGCCGGAGATGAGCGCGACGGTGATGATCGCGAACGTCGCCTGGAACCCGACGAAGGCCATCGACGGGTACGCCGCCTGGATGTCCGAGGACTGCGCTTCCTCGAAGGCCTGGCCGAGGCCGATCTGGTTCCAGTCGATGCTGAAGAACCCGACCACACCGGAGACCGCCGTGCCGTCGCCGTGGTTGGCGAAGGCGATCGCGTAGCCGTAGACCACCCAGAGCACGCTCACGAGCGCGATCGCACCGAACGACATCATCATCATGGAGATGACGGACTTGGCCTTCACCAAGCCGCCGTAGAAGAAGGCCAGGCCGGGTGTCATGAACAACACCAGCGCAGCCATCACCAACACGAACGTCGTGTTGCCCTGATCAAGCATCTGCTCACCTCTCGATTGCACGAGCGGCTCTTGGACCGCCTCGGGTGTCACAGAGTCTGGCGAGGCGAGGTTTCACGAGGGAGCACGAACTGTTTCGCGGATGTAACGCGACCGCGCCGTTTGTAAACGTCGTGTTTCCGACGGCCCGATGTCCCCTGCACGAGGGGCAGGAGACCGCCGTGGACAGATCGGTCCGGACGACGAGCGACGTTCAGGCGCGGGTGAGCGCCACCACACGGGACGCAGCGCGCAGGTACTTCTTGCGGTACCCGCCCTCGAGCATCACGTCGGGGTACACCTGGTCGAGCGGCGTGCCCGAGGCGACGATCCGCACCTGTGCGTCGTACAGCCGGTCCACCAGGGCGACCCAGCGCAGCGCGTCGGTCTGGTCAGTGAAGGCCCGGACGTCGGTGAGCCCGACGGCGTCGAGGTCCTCGACCAGCGCGACGTACTTCGAGGGGTGCACGGAACCCAGGTGTGCGACCACCGCGCCGAAGTCGTCGAGCGTCACGGAGCCGGACGGCAGCGCGGCGGGCACGTCGGACACCACCTGCGCCGACTCGTCCACGGCACGTCGGCGGTAGTCCAGGCCGTCGATGCGCATGGTGTCGAAGCGGTCCGACATGGCCTGGATCTCTCGCAGGAAGTCCTGCGCGGCGAAGCGTCCCTCGCCCAGGGCTCCCGGGGGCGTGTTCGACGTCGCGGCGAAGCGGGTGCCGGTCTCGGTCAGTTCCTTGATGAGCCGGGTCATCACCATCGTGTCGCCCGGGTCGTCGAGCTCGAACTCGTCGATGCACACCAGTGCGGTGCCGCGGAGCAGGTCGACCGTCCCCTGGAACCCCAGGGCGCCCACGAGCGCGGTGTACTCGATGAAGGTGCCGAACGTCTTCCGCCCGGTGGCCGCGTGGTAGGCGGCTGCGAGCAGGTGGGTCTTGCCGACGCCGAACCCGCCGTCCAGGTACACGCCGGACTTCGCCGCGGGTTCCGCCGACTGCTTCCGGCGCCCGAACAGCCCGCGCCGCGGGGCGTCCGCGGGACCGGCGGCCACGAACGCGGCGACGGCATCGCGGACCGAGGCCTGCGAGTCGTAGTCCGGGTCCGGCCGGTACGAGTCGAACGACGCGTCCGTGAACTGGGGCGGGGGCACGAGCGCCGCAGCCATCTGCTGCGGCGTCACCTGGGGATCACGGTCGACGAGGTGAGCGGGCAATCGGGGAACCCTTCCGGGAAGCATGTCGTGGGGTGTCACGTTGCGTCAGGAGCACGGTACGTCCGCGTACCGTTGCCCACAGGCACCGACGCCCGATCCTAGTCCGGCGCCGGCAGCACGCACCCGGGCACCAAGCCCGCCCCGCACCACGCTCGCCCCGCACCACGCTCCCCCGCACCCCCTGGAGGTACCCCCGATGACCGCACCGGTCGACCCGTCCGAGAAGTTCGCCGCCTACGCGCACCCGGAGCGCCTCGTCTCCACCGAGTGGCTGCAGGAGCAACTCGACGCCGGGGCCGGCGCGCCCGACCTGGTGGTCGTCGAGTCCGACGAGGACGTCCTGCTCTACGAGACGGGGCACATCCCGGGCGCCGTGAAGATCGACTGGCACACCGACCTCAACGACCCGGTGCAGCGCGACTACATCGACGGTGCCGCCTTCGCCGAGCTCCTCGGCGGCAAGGGCATCGGCCGTGACACCACGGTCGTGATCTACGGCGACAAGAACAACTGGTGGGCGGCGTACGCCCTCTGGGTGTTCACCCTGTTCGGCCACGAGGACGTCCGCCTGCTCGACGGCGGTCGCGGCAAGTGGATCGCCGAGGACCGTGCCCTGACCACCGACGAGACCCCGGTCACGCCCATCGACTACCCCGTCGTCGAGCGGTACGACGAGCCCGTCCGCGCCTTCAAGGACGACGTCCTCGCGCACCTCGGCAAGCCGCTCATCGACGTCCGCAGCGCCCCGGAGTACAGCGGGGAGCGCACGACCGCGCCCGACTACCCGGAAGAGGGCGCGCTGCGCGGCGGCCACGTCCCCACCGCCGTGAACATCCCCTGGGCGACGGCCGCCGCTCCCGACGGCACCTTCAAGCCACGCGACGAGCTCGACGCCGTCTACCGCGACGGCGCCGGCATCGGTGACGCCGACGAGGTCATCGCCTACTGCCGCATCGGTGAGCGCTCGAGCCACACCTGGTTCGTCCTGCAGCACCTGCTCGGCTACGACAACGTCCGCAACTACGACGGCTCGTGGACAGAGTGGGGCAGCGCCGTCCGCGTCCCCATCGTGCAGGGATCCGAGCCGGGTACTGTTCCGAACCGATGAACGCCAGCACCGACGCACCACTCCCCGCCACCCTCGCCGAGATCCGCGACGACTTCCTCGCCCTGGGCCAGAAGGACCGCCTGCAGCTCCTGCTCGAGTTCTCGAACGAGCTGCCTGCGCTGCCCGAACGCCTGCAGGGGCACGAGGACGAGCTCGAACGCGTCGAGGAGTGCCAGTCCCCCGTCTTCATCACCGTGACCGTGGGCGAGGACGGTGACGCCCCGGACGTGGTCCGGATGCACGCCACCGCCCCGCGCGAGGCGCCGACCACCCGCGGCTTCGCCTCGATCCTGGCGCAGGGCCTGTCCGGCCTGACCGTCGAGCAGGTGCTCGCCGTCCCGACGGACTACCCGCTGACCATCGGCCTGTCCGAGGCGGTCAGCCCGCTCCGGATCCGTGGCATGGTGGGCATGCTCGGACGCGTGCAGCGTCAGGTGCAGGCGGCGGTCGCGTAGACGCGACCCACTGACGGACGGGAGGCGCGGTGCCAGCTGGCACCGCGCCTCCCGTCCGCCCGTCGGTCGCGTCTACCGCGCGCTGGCCGCCCCGCGCCGCTGGACCACCTCGGTCAGCCACGCGAGGATCCGGGCGTCGAACCAGTCGGCGTCGTGGTTCCAGAGCTTGGTGTGCCGGGCCGTGGTCTGGATCTCCAGCCGCACCAGGTCGGGCCGTGCGCGGGCCAGGTCGTGCGAGGCCGAGGACGGCACGAACCCGTCGTCGTCGCTGTGCAGCAGCAGGATCGGCACCGTGAGCTCGTCGGAGCGCGTGACCATGTCGAGCTCGCGCAGGTCCACAGGGGCCCGGAGCCCGGCGAGCCGGTGCAGCACGGGCGTGCGGAGCAGCCGCTGCGCGACCTTGCGGACCGGACGTGGCAGGCGCAGGAGCTGGCTCTGCGACTTCAGGACGGCGTGCCAGTCGACCACCGGGGACTCGAGGACCACCCCGTCGACCAGGCCGGCGAAGCGCGAGCGGAGCAGGGTCTGCAGCACGACGGCGCCGCCCATCGACCAGCCCATGAGCACGACGCTCTGAGCGTCCTGCGCGGTGAGCCAGCGGAGGACGGAATCGACGTCCTCCCACTCGGTGCTGCCGAGGCCGTAGCGGCCGTCGACGCTCGGCGGGGCGACACCGTCGTTCCGCCACGAGGCGAGCACGACCGAGTACCCGGCGGCGCGGAAGACGGGGACGGCGCGGATCGTCTCGGCACGTGTGACGCCACGGCCGTGCACGAGGACGGCCCAGGGCGCTGCCGGGTCGTCGGCGCGGACGACCCAGGCGGGGGCGGGGCCGTTCGGGGTGGGGATGTCGACGTCCTCGACGGGCACGTCGAGCTCGCCCGGGGTCAGGTAGAACCAGCCACCCCAGCGACCGCGACGGGCGGCGGTGGGGTCGCCGGCGTCGATCGCGATGATGCGGCGCGTGACGGTGGTGTCGGTCGTGCCGAGGACCTCGCCGACGCGCATGTGCCCGGTGCCGCCGCCGAACCAGAGGGAGTAGCGGCCCTGCAGCTCGGTGTCGGCGGTGCGCTCGATCGTGACGGTCTTCCGGACGGGGTCGACGGCGTGGATCGGGACGCGTTCGTTGCGCTTGCGGTCGGGGGTGACGACGGCGCGGGCGACGGCGGCGACGAAGCCACCGATGACGGCCGTCCCCACCGCGGCAGCTGCCAGACCGGCGCCGAGTGCGATGAACCCGGCCGATCGAGCGGTCTCCTGGACGACGTCCTCGGCGGGTCGCGCGGATCGGGACATGGCCCGGAGCCTAGTCTGCATGTGTGTCCGAAACCCGAGAGCCCGACGCCTTCGCGCGGCTCCGCGCGTTCGTGTCCGGCGGCAGCGGCCGTGCCGAGACCACCGTCACCGAGATCCCCTCGCCGACCCGGATCGCACCGTTCTCGATCGCCCTGGCGGCGGACGTGTCCGGCACCGCGCACGGCGTCGAGTCGGACCTGGGGACCGGTCGGTTCATCGCCCTGTACGACCCGGAAGAACCCGAGGGCTGGGGCGGCGCGTTCCGTGTCGTCTCGTTCGCCCAGGCGCCGCTCGAGCCGGAGATCGGCGTCGACGAGTTCGTCGCCGACGTCACCTGGAGCTGGCTCGTCGACGCGCTCGAGTCGCACGGCGCAACGTACGACCACGCATCGGGCACGGCCACCAAGATCATCTCGCGCGGGTACGGTGACCTCGCCGCACAGGGCGACGGCGCCCAGCTGGAACTCCGCGCGTCGTGGACACCACGCGGCGACGACCTCACCGCACACGTCCGGGCCTGGCAGGACATCGTCGCCATGCTCGCCGGTCTGCCGCCCGCATCGGACGGCGTGACCCTGCTGGCCCCGAGGAGGCTCGCCAAGTGACCGACCCCGCTTCCCAGGACGCCGCTGGATCGACCGGCCCGGCTGCGCCCGCAGCCACGGCTGCCGGCTCGACTGCTCCGGCTGCCGCTGCCGGCCCGACTGCTGCCGCCGCCGGCCCCGCCTTCGAGGCATCGCACGACGCCGTCAAGGTCATCGACACCCTCGAGGACTACCTCGAGGCGGTCGCCGCCATCGCCGCCGGCCACGGCCCCGTCGCGGTCGACGCCGAGCGCGCCAGCGGCTACCGCTACTCGCAGCGCGCCTACCTCATCCAGGTGTTCCGCCGCGGTGCCGGAGCGTTCCTGTTCGACCCGATCCCGATCGGTGACTTCTCGGAGCTGCAGGCCGCCATCGTCGACGAGGAGTGGCTGTTCCACGCCGCCTCGCAGGACCTGCCGTGCCTGCAGGAGGTCGGCCTCGTCCCGACGCGGATCTTCGACACCGAGCTCGGCGCCCGGATCGCCGGGTTCCCCCGCGTCGGCCTCGGCGCCGTCGTCGAGCAGCTGCTCGGCATCACCCTGGCCAAGGCGCACTCGGCCGCCGACTGGTCGACCCGTCCCCTGCCGCAGTCGTGGCTCGTGTACGCGTCGCTCGACGTCGAGCTGCTGCCCGACCTCCGCGACGCCCTCGCCGAGAAGCTCGACGAGGCGGGCAAGACCCGGATCGCGCAGGAGGAGTTCGACGCGGTCCTGCACCGTGCGCCGAAGCCCGCCCGTGCCGAGCCCTGGCGTCGCCTGTCCGGCATGCACGCGCTCCGCGGTGCGCGAGCGCTGGCGATCGCCCGGTCGCTCTGGCTCGCCCGTGACGAGTACGCCCGACAGGCGGACATCGCCCCCGGACGCACGATCCCCGACTCGGCGATCGTCGCCGCCGCGGCCGCTGCACCCGAGTCCCGCGCCGAACTCGGTGCGCTGAAGACCTTCACGGGCCGCGCCAGCCGTTCCGAGCTCGACCGCTGGTGGGCCGCCGTCGAGGAAGGCCGCACCACCGAGGACCTCCCCCGTCTCCGCGGTGCCGGCGAGGCCACCCTGCCCCCGCCCCGCGCCTGGGCGGACCGCAACCCGGCGGCCGACCGCCGGTACAAGGCCGCGCGGGCCGCGGTGACGAAGCGTGCCGAGGAACTCGACATCCCGCTCGAGAACCTGCTCACTCCGGAGACGCTCCGGCTCGTGTCGTGGGCCCCGCCGTCGCCCGTGTCGACCGAGCTGGTCGGCGCCGCCCTCGCCGAGCACGACGCCCGCCCGTGGCAGGTCGAGGAACTCGCGTCGATCATCGCGTCGGCCTTTGTCGCTGCTGCACAGCGGCCCGCGGCGACGGACGACGACGAGTCGTAGGAACTGCCCAACCGGCATGCGGCCGCCCAGGCTGGGGGCATAGCGTCGGGAGGGTCGCCGGGCGAGGCCCGGCCAGGCCGGAGCGACCTGCGTTCCGGCCCGATCGATGAGGATCTGGGAGGCCCGGATTGCCAAAGGCATCAGACGTCGTGTTCGTGGACGGCGTTCGCACACCGTTCGGACGAGCCGGCGAGAAGGGGGTGTTCTGGAAGACCCGGTCCGACGACCTCGCGGTGCACGCGATGCGCGGACTGCTCGACCGGAACGCCTTCGACACCGCAGCAGTGGACGACGTCGCCGTCGCGGCCACCACGCAGCAGGGTGACCAGGGGCTGACGCTCGGCCGCACCGTGGGCATGCTCGCGGGTCTGCCGAAGTCGGTTCCCGGCTACGCGATCGACCGCATGTGTGCCGGTGCCATGACGAGCGTCACGACGCTCGCCGGCGCCATCGCCTTCGGCGCCGCCGACATCGCGATCGCCGGTGGTGTCGAGCACATGGGCCGGCACCCGATGGGCTTCAACGCCGACCCCAACCCGCGCTTCGTCGCGGAGCGCATGGTCTCGAGCGACGCCCTCGTCATGGGCGCCACCGCCGAGCGCCTGCACGACCGCTTCCCCGCGATCACGAAGGACCGCACGGACGCCTACGCCGTCCAGTCCCAGCAGCGCTACGCCGCCGCCTGGGCGAACGGGAAGCTCCAGCCGGACGTCATCCCGGTCGAGGTCAACAAGGGCGACGGCTGGGACGTCGTCAGCACCGACGAGCCGCCGCGGCCGGGAACCACCCTGGAGGCGCTGGCCGCGTTGAAGACGCCGTTCCGGCCCCACGGACGGGTCACCGCCGGCAACGCCGCCGGTCTGAACGACGGCGCCACCATGAGCCTGCTCGCGTCCGAGGACGGCGCGAAGCAGCACGGACTGTCGACGAAGATGCGCATGGTCTCGTTCGCCTTCGCCGGCGTCGAGCCCGAGGTCATGGGCGTCGGCCCGGTCCCCGCGACCGACAAGGCCCTGTCGAAGGCCGGCCTGTCGATCGACGACATCGGCCTGTTCGAGATCAACGAGGCGTTCGCCGTCCAGGTGCTCGCCTTCCTCGACAACTACGGCATCGCCCAGGACTCCCCGAACGTGAACGCCTGGGGCGGCGCGATCGCCGTCGGTCACCCGCTCGCGTCGAGTGGTGTCCGGCTGATGAACCAGCTCGCCGCACAGTTCGCCGAGCGACCGGACGTCAAGTACGGCATCACCACGATGTGCATCGGGCTCGGCCAGGGCGGCACCGTCATCTGGGAGAACCCGAACCACAGCAAGTCGGCCGAGCGTTCGGCTCGGAAGGGGGCGTGACCATGACCATCGTCGACAACGACCGACTGGCCGAACTCAGCGAGGACGAGGTCGTCACGCACTCGTTCGTCAAGCACGTCACGATGCCCTCGGGTGGCACGCTGGCGCTCATCACGCTCGACAACGGCAAGGACTACAAGCGGCCGAACACCCTCGGGCCCCGCACGCTCCGTGAGCTGTCCGGCGTGCTCGACACCCTGAAGACCGAGGCCGCCGCGGGCACGATCCAGGGCGTCGCGATCACCGGCAAGGAGTACTGCTTCGCGGCCGGGGCCGACCTGTCCCAGGCAGCCGCGGTCCCGTCGCGCGAGGCCGCCCACGACCTGGCCGCGCTCGGGCACGCCACGCTCCGCAAGTTCGCCGACCTCGGGGTGCCGTCGTTCGCGTTCGTGAACACCCTGGCGCTCGGTGGTGGGCTCGAGATCGCCCTGCACTGCACCTACCGGGCGTTCTCGTCCGCGGCGCAGGGCATCGGCCTGCCCGAGGTGTTCCTCGGCATCATCCCCGGCTGGGGCGGCGCAACACTGCTCCCCCGCCTGATCGGCCCGGAGCGCGCGCTCCGCGTCATCGTCGAGAACCCGCTCAAGAACAACCGTCTGATGGACGGTCCGGCCGCGGTCGAGATCGGCATCGGTGACGTGCTCGTCCCGTCCGTCACGTTCCTGCCCTCGGCTGTGGCCTGGGCGGACGGCGTCATCACCGGAACCACCAAGGTGGTGCGGAAGCACGAGCCGGGCATGCTCGAGAAGGCCGCATGGGGCACCGTCGTCAAGGTCGCCCGCGGACAGGTGGCGTCGAAGATCGGCACCGTGCCGAACTCGCCGTTCCGGGCGCTCGACCTCGTCGCCGCCGCCAAGTCGGGTTCGCTCGACGATCGCTTCGCCGACGAGGACGAGGCCCTCGCCGACCTCATCTCGGGCGACCAGTTCGCCGCGTCGATGTACGCCTTCGACCTCGTGCAGAAGCGTGCGAAGAAGCCCGTCGGCGCTCCCGAGGGCGTCGAACCGAAGAAGATCACGAAGGTCGGCGTCCTCGGCGCCGGGCTGATGGCGTCGCAGTTCGCGCTGCTGTTCGCCCGACGTCTGGGCGTCCCCGTCGTCATCACCGACGTCGACCAGTCCCGTGTGGACGCCGGCGTCGAGCGGATCCGCGGCGAGGTCGCGAAGCTGCTCGACAAGGGCCGGATCTCCCCCGACGATGCGAACCGCATCACGGCACTCGTCAGCGGGTCGGTGTCCTACGACGCCTTCGCCGACGCCGACTGGGTGATCGAGGCCGTCTTCGAGGAGATGACCGTCAAGCAGGAGGTCTTCCGCAAGATCGAACAGGTCATCGCACCGGACGCCATCCTCGCCACGAACACGTCGTCGCTCTCCGTCGACGAGATGGCGTCGGTGCTCGCCAACCCGGAGCGGCTCGTCGGCTTCCACTTCTTCAACCCGGTCGCGGTCATGCCGCTGCTCGAAGTGGTGCGTGCCGCGAAGACCTCGGACGAGGCCCTCATCACGGCTCTGGCCGTCGCGAAGACCCTGAAGAAGACCGCGATCATCACCGCGGACCAGCCGGGCTTCGTCGTCAACCGGGTGCTCGCGCGGGTGCTCGGCGAGGCGATGCGCGGCGTGGAAGAGGGCACCTCGTTCGACACCGTCGCCCAGGGTGCCGCCCCACTCGGCCTGCCGATGTCACCGTTCGAGCTGCTCGAGCTCGTCGGGCTGCCGGTCGGCGCGCACGTGCTCGACTCGCACCACGCGGCCTGGCCGGAGCGCTTCTACCCCGGTGACGGGCTGAAGAAGATCGCCGAGCACGGGACGATCCTGACCCGCGACAAGAAGGGCAACGCGACCGGGTACGACCCCGCCGCCGTGAAGCTCGTCGCGCCGTCCAAGAAGGACGCGAAGCCCGTCGACGCCGCCGAGATGCAGCGCCGGTTCGAGGACGCCCTGGCCGACGAGCTGCACCGCATGCTCGAGGACCGGGTCGTCGAGCACGTCGAGGAGATCGACCTCGGGCTCATCCTCGGTGCCGGCTACCCGTTCCAGGCCGGTGGGATCAGCCCGTACCTCGACCGCTCCGGTGCGTCCGAGCGTGTCTTCGGCGGCACGTTCCACGAGCCCCGGATCGTCGGCCCCGCTTCCCGCTAGGGCCCAGCACGCAAAACACCGGTGTTCGCGCACCGAACACCCGCAAACCGCGGAGTGGAGCGCGAACACCGGTGTTTTGCTGATCGGACCCGAACCAGCCGGCCGAGCCGTCAGCGGTCGGACGCCGCCGACTCGCGGGACCGCGCGGGCTTCGCCTGCGGCAACTTCGTCCCGACGACCTGGTCAATGACGTCGCGGGCGATGGCCTGCGCCGTCAGCCCCGCGTCGGCGAGGATCTGCGACCGGGTCGCGTGGTCGATGAACGCGTCGGGCAGCCCGAGTTCGTTCACCCCGGTGTCGACCCCGGCAGCGCGCAGGTCCTGCCGCAGGCGGGTCCCGACGCCGCCGACCCGCACGCCGTCCTCGATGGTGATCACGAGTCGGTGCGTCCGCGAGAGCTCGATCAGCGACGCCGGGATCGGCACCACCCAGCGTGGGTCCACGACGGTGACGCCGATGCCCTGCGCCTCGAGCAGCGCCGCGGCCTCGATTGCCACCGGCACCATCGACCCGACGGCGACGAAGAGCACGTCCTCGACGTCGTCCGCGGCGGCGTGCAGGACGTCCACGCCATCGGAGAGCCGACGGACCGCGGGGATGTCCGGTCCGACCTGCCCCTTCGACCACCGCAGCACGGTGGGGGCGTCGTCGACGGCGATCGCCTCGCGGAACTCCTCGCGCAGGGTCGCAGCATCGCGGGGCGCGGCGATCCGGATCCCCGGCACGACCTGCAGCAGCGCGAGGTCCCACATGCCGTGGTGCGAGGGGCCGTCCGGTCCGGTGATCCCGGCACGGTCGAGCACGAACGTCACGCCGGCCTTGTGCAGGGCGACGTCCATCAGCACCTGGTCGAACGCGCGGTTCAGGAACGTCGCGTAGAGCGCCACCACGGGGTGGAGTCCTCCGTAGGCCAGGCCCGCAGCGGTCGTCACGGCGTGCTGCTCGGCGATGCCGACGTCGTACACGCGGTCGGGGTGCTGCTCCTGGAACAGGTGCAGCCCGGTCGGCCGGAGCATCGCCGCCGTGATGGCGACGATCCGGGGATCCGAGGCACCGGCTTCGGCCAGGGAGGACGCGAACACCGAGGTCCACGACGGACCCGATGCGGCGTCGAGCGACTCCCCCGTCTCCGGGTCGATGTGCCCGACGGCGTGGAACTGGTCGGCCTGGTCGCGCAGGGCGGGCTCGAAGCCGTGGCCCTTCTCGGTGATCGCGTGCACGATCACGGGAGCGCCGTACTCCTTCGCCTGCCGGAGTGCTGCCTCCATCGCCTGCTGGTCGTGCCCGTTCACCGGGCCGATGTACTTGATGTCGAGGTTCGAGTACAGCGCCTCGTTGTTCGTCAGCCGCGACAGGAAGCCGTGCAGGCCCCCGCGCATGCCCCGGTACACCGCACGACCCGGGGCGCCGAACCGCGCCGCCACGGCCTGCGTGCCCTCGTACAGGGCCCGGTACTCGCGGCGGGTGCGCACGGAGCTCAGGAACCGCGCCATGCCACCGATCGTCGGGGCGTAGGAGCGGCCGTTGTCGTTGACGACGATGACCAGTCGCCGGTCGTTGTCGTCGGAGATGTTGTTGAGCGCCTCCCACGTCATCCCGCCGGTGAGGGCGCCGTCCCCGACCACCGCGACGACGGTGCGGTCGGTCTGCCCGGTCTGCCCGAACGCGCGGGAGATGCCGTCGGCCCACGACAGCGAGGACGACGCATGCGAGGACTCGACGATGTCGTGCTCGGACTCGCTCCGCTGCGGGTAGCCGGCGATGCCGCCGCGTTCGCGCAGCTTCGAGAAGTCCTGACGCCCGGTGACGAGCTTGTGCACGTACGACTGGTGCCCGGTGTCGAAGACGAACGGGTCGTTCGGCGAGTCGAACACGCGGTGCATCGCGAGCGTCAGCTCCACGACGCCCAGGTTCGGCCCGAGGTGCCCACCGGTCTTCGCGACCTCGGCGACCAGGAAGCGCCGGATCTCGGCGGCGAGGTCGGTCATCTGCGCGTCGGAGAGACGCTTCAGGTCGCGCGGCGACGTGATGCTGGCGAGCAGGCTCACGGGCGCTCCTTTCGTGGGGCTGTCGGCCCACTCTATTCTCGTGGGCTCCCATTCAACCGACCTCGCAGGCTCGGTCGGCGCTGGCGCCGCGCGCCGCTGGCGCGTCGCATCACGCGGAGCGCGCGGGAGGCCCGTGGCGGTGTCGCCACGGGCCTCCCGTCCGTCCTGTGGTCGCGTCAGCGACCCGTGCGCACGTCGTTCCTGTCGTTCAACGGACTCAGACGAGCGAGCGGAGCACGTACTGCAGGATGCCGCCGTTGCGGTAGTAGTCGGCCTCGCCGGGGGTGTCGATGCGGACGACCGCGTCGAACTCGATCGGCTGCTTGCCGGCCGGCGAGTGCTCACTCGGCGTCGCGGTGACGTGCACCGTCTTCGGGGTGCGGCCCTCGTTCAGCTCGGTCAGCCCGGAGATCGAGACGACCTCGGTGCCGTCGAGCCCGAGGGACTCGACCGTCTCGCCCGCCGGGAACTGCAGCGGGACGACGCCCATGCCGATGAGGTTCGAGCGGTGGATCCGCTCGAAGCTCTCGGTGATGACCGCGCGGACACCGAGCAGGTTCGTGCCCTTGGCCGCCCAGTCACGGGACGAGCCGGAGCCGTACTCCTTGCCACCGAAGATGACGAGCGGGATGCCCTGCTCCTGGTAGTGCTGCGAGGCGTCGTAGATGAACGACTGCGCACCGTCCGGCGTCGTGAAGTCACGGGTGTAGCCGCCCTCCACGCCGTCGAGCAGCTGGTTGCGCAGACGGATGTTCGCGAACGTGCCGCGGATCATGACCTCGTGGTTGCCGCGACGCGAGCCGTAGGAGTTGAAGTCCTTGCGGTCGACGCCGTGCTCGGCGAGGTACTGGCCGGCGGGGCTGTCGGCCTTGATCGAACCGGCCGGCGAGATGTGGTCGGTCGTGACCGAGTCGCCGAGCTTCGCGAGCACCCGGGCGCCGGAGATGTCCGACACCGCGTCGGGCTGCATGGTCATGCCCTCGAAGTACGGGGGCTTCCGGACGTAGGTCGACTCCTGGTCCCACTCGAAGGTGTCGCCGGTCGGGGTCGGCAGGTTCTTCCAGCGGTCGTCGCCCTCGAACACGGAGCCGTACTCGTGGGTGAACATCTCGGTGTCGATCGACTCGTCGATGACCTGCTGCACCTCGGCCGCGTCGGGCCAGATGTCGGTCAGGTAGACGTCGTTGCCGTCCTGGTCGGTGCCGAGGGCGTCCTTGTCGAAGTCGAAGTGCATCGACCCGGCGAGGGCGTAGGCGATGACCAGCGGCGGGGACGCCAGGTAGTTCATCTTGACGTCGGGGTTGATCCGGCCCTCGAAGTTGCGGTTGCCCGAGAGCACCGCGGTGACGGCGAGGTCGTTGTCCTGCACGGCCTGCGAGATCTCCTCGGGCAGCGGGCCCGAGTTGCCGATGCAGGTGGTGCAGCCGTAGCCGACCGTGTAGAAGCCGAGCTGCTCGAGGTAGGTGGTGAGACCGGCCTTCTCGTAGTAGTCGGTGACGACCTTCGACCCGGGCGCGAGGGTGGTCTTCACCCAGGGCTTCGCGGTGAGGCCCTTCTTCGCGGCGTTCCGGGCGAGGATGCCGGCGGCCATCATGACCGACGGGTTCGACGTGTTCGTGCACGAGGTGATCGCAGCGATCGCGACGGCACCGTGGTCGATCGTGAACGGGTCGGCCCCGTCCATCGCGACCTTCGTCGGCGCCGAGGCGGTCGACGGTGCGCTCGACACGTGCACGTGCTCGTGCAGCGCCGTGTCCTCGTTGGTGGAGCCGGCGGCGATCGGGTCGGAGGCCGGGAACGTCTCCTCGACCGCGTCGTCGAGGTCGGTCTGCTCGGACGGCGTCGTGTAGTTGTTCAGGTCGAGCTCGAACTGGCTCTTCGCGTTCGTGAGCTCGATGCGGTCCTGCGGACGCTTCGGGCCCGAGATGGAGGGCACGACCGTGGAGAGGTCGAGCTCCATGTACTCGGAGTAGTTCGGCTCGACCGAGGCGTCGTGCCACAGGCCCTGGGCCTTGGAGTACGCCTCGACCAGGGCGATCTGTGCCTCGTCGCGACCGGTCAGCCGCAGGTAGTCCAGCGTGACGTCGTCGACCGGGAAGATCGCCGCCGTCGAACCGAACTCGGGCGACATGTTGCCGATGGTGGCGCGGTTGGCGAGCGGGACGGCGCCGACGCCCTCGCCGTAGAACTCGACGAACTTGCCGACGACGCCGTGCTTGCGGAGCTCCTGCGTGATGGTGAGCACCACGTCGGTCGCGGTCACGCCGGCCGGGATCTCACCGGAGAGCTTGAAGCCGACGACCTTCGGGATGAGCATCGACACGGGCTGTCCGAGCATCGCGGCCTCGGCCTCGATGCCGCCGACGCCCCAGCCGAGCACGCCGAGGCCGTTCACCATCGTGGTGTGCGAGTCGGTGCCGACCAGGGTGTCCGGGTACGCGTAGGTCTCGCCGTCGAAGTCACGCGTGTAGGTGACCTTCGCCAGGTACTCGATGTTCACCTGGTGGACGATGCCGGTTCCCGGCGGGACGACCTTGAAGTCCTCGAACGCGGTCTGGCCCCAGCGGAGGAACTGGTAGCGCTCACCGTTCCGCTCGTACTCGAGGTCCGTGTTGCGCTGCAGGGCGTCCGTGCTGCCGAACAGGTCGGCGATGACGGAGTGGTCGATGACCATCTCGGCCGGGGACAGCGGGTTGATCTTGTTCGGGTCGCCGCCGATGTCCGCCATGGCCTCGCGCATGGTGGCGAGGTCGACGATGCACGGCACACCCGTGAAGTCCTGCATGACGACGCGCGCCGGCGAGAACTGGATCTCGGTGTCGGGTTCCGCGTCGGGACGCCAGGAGCCGAGCGCCCGGATCTGTCCCTCGGTGACGTTCTTGCCGTCCTCGGTGCGGAGGAGGTTCTCGAGCAGCACCTTCAGGCTGTAGGGCAACTTCTCGTGCCCGGGAACCGAGTCGATCCGGTGGATCGCGTAGTCGACACCCCCAACCGACAGTGTGTCCTTCGAGCCGAAGCTATTGACTGCAGCCACCGTGCCGCCTCCCTACTGATCGGTTTGCCCTCATCCTCGCGGGCCGTGGACCGTCCCACCAGCAAGGCAAACCTAATCCCGAGGACGCGTGCGCGCCCTGCGAGAACTATCTTGATGTCGAGAGAACTCTACACCGGGGTGACGTCGTCGCGTCGGACGAACACGGTGCGGACCAGCAGCCAGGTCACCCAGAGCACCGCCGCGTACAGCGGCACGCCGAGGATGAGCTTCAGCCCGGCGAGCAGTTCGACCTGTGCCGTCAGGTACAGCGGGACCTCCACCGCGAGCCGGACCGCGAACAGCCCGACCCAGATCCAGGTGGCGACCGTCAGCACGCGGCGCTTGACCGGGTCGGCGCGCCAGTCGACGTGCGAGCCGTCCTCGTTCGCGGGCAGCAGGAAGCCGACGACGAGACCGATCAGCGGCCAGCGGATCGCCAGCGTGATCAGGAGTCCGACGAGCCAGACCGCGTTGATGACGATCCCGGGGATGAAGTTGCTCTCCGCTCGGCCGGTGATGAGCGCCAGGCCGGCAGAGACCGCGACGCCGAGGATGCCCGCGAACGACATCGCCACCGACTGCCGCTGCAGCAGCCGGAGCACCACGAACACCAGCCCGACCGCCACCGGGATCACGACGCTCGGCACGAGCTCCTTCGTGATCGCGTAGACGACCAGGAACGCGAACCCGGGCAACACCGACTCGGCGAGCCCGCGCACTCCGCCGACCGCGCCGAGCAGCGCCCGGCCGGACGGTGCCTCACCGGGTGCCACGCGGGCGATGCCCGCGTTCTGCACGGCGTCGCGGAACTGCGCGGAGAACGCCGGCGCCACCGATGACTCAGCAGCCGGTGCAGCGGGTTCGGAGCCAGCCGTCTCGGGTCGTGGGGTGTCGTCGTGGTCCGGCACCGGGCCTCCAGGCGGGGTTGGTCGTCTGTCGGTCAGATCGCGGTCTGCGTCGACTTGGGCATGTGCAGCGGGATGAGGTCGCGCGGCGGCATCGGCGTCGTGCCGCGCACGACGACGACGCTGCGGAACAGCTCCTCGATCTCGCTCGCGTCGTCGGGCTGCTCGGCGGCCTTGCCGGCGATCACGCCGCGCAGGAACCATCGCGGGCCGTCGACGCCGACGAACCGGGCCGGGCGGGAGCCGGCGGTGCCACCGTCGCCGTCCACGGCGACCGGGACGGACGCGCGCAGCTCGGGGCCGAACGGACCGTCGACCTCGGTCACGACACCGCCCTGGCGCTCGATCTGCTCGGCGATCTGGGCGCGGATCTCGTGCCACAGGCCGGTCGACCGCGGGGCGGCGAACGGCTGGACCTGCAGCGTGGACTCGTCGTAGTCGAGCCCGACCGCGACGACCCGCTGCGAGCCTTCTTCGACCTCGAGGCGCAGGTGCAGGCCCTCGCGCGGGAGCACCTTCACCCCGCCCAGGTCGACGTACGGGCGGACCAGGTTCGCCTCGGTCTCGTCGTGGGGGCCGTTCTCGGCCCGGTCCTCCGGAGCGGACTTGTCCGTCGGGGCGACCGCGTCGACCTCGTCGAGGTCCGCGTCGGCATCCGTCGCGATGTCGACCTCGGGGGACGTGTCCGCGACCTCGATGTCGTCGGCGACGGCGTCCGCCACCTCGACCTCGTCCCGCTTGCGTCGGCCGAACTTCATGCGCGCGTTCCTTCCTGAGCGTCTGCGGCGGCACCGGTCACGGCGTCGCTCCGGTCACCGTAGCCCGACGAGCCGAACCCGCCCTGTCCGCGGACGCTGTCCGGCAGGTCGTCGACCCGGGTGTAGGTCACCTGCGGCACCGGCATCACGATCAACTGGGCGATGCGGTCGCCGACGTGCACCTCGTACGGTTCCGTCTGGTCGGTGTTGAGCAGGGCGACCTTGATCTCCCCGCGGTAGCCCGAGTCGACGGTGCCGGGGCTGTTCACGATCGTGATGCCGTGCTTCGCCGCCAGGCCGCTCCGCGGGACCACGAACGCGGCGTAGCCCTCGGGCAGCGCGATGCGCAGACCCGTGGCGGCCAGGTGTCGCGCCCCCGGCTGCAGCACGAAGGCCTCGGTGGAGACGAGATCGGCACCCGCGTCGCCGGGGTGGGCGTGGCCGGGAGCGTGCTCCCCGGTCCAGAGGACGTCGACTGGTTCGGTCACGTGACGAGGGTAGTGCAGCCGTGACCGTTCCGTGACCTCGCTCGCTCGTGATCGAATGGACCCGTGACCCTGTACCGCGAACGACTCTGGGCCCCGCCCGCCCTCTACCTGGCGACGGCGCTCGTCATCCCCGCCACCCTGCTCGTCTTCCTCCCCATCAGCGTCCTGGCCGGCGTCCTCGTGGCGATCGGGATGGAGCTCGGGGTCCTGGTCCTCCTGTGGGCACTCGCACCCACCATCGAGGTCACCGACACCGAGTTCCGCGCGGGCAGGGCACACCTCCCCCGCACGCTCGTCGGCACGACCGAGGCGTTCGAGGGCGCAGCGGCCACCGACCAGCGCGGGCCCGCACTCGACGCCCGCGCCTGGACCCTCTTCCGCGGCTACGTCCGCGGGGTCGTCAAGGTCGAGGTGCGCGACGACGCGGACCCGACGCCCTACTGGCTGGTCAGCGTCCGTCACCCGGGCAAGGTCGTCGAGGCGCTGCGGTCCTGACGGACCACTGCCCACGGCCTGGAGGCGCGGCTCGGCCCCGCCTCGCAGCACACGACGAAGGCCCCGCATCCCTGGAGGATGCGGGGCCTTCGCTGATCGTTGCGCCGAGAGCGACGCGGCTGTGCTCGCTAGAGCGAAGCGCACTCCGCGCAGACCGGTCCGAGCTTCGACTCGTGGTCGAGCTGGGAGCGGTGCTTCACGAGGAAGCACTCGACGCAGGTGAACTCATCGACCTGCGGGGGCAGCACCACGACGTCGAGGTCGACGTCGCTGAGGTCCTGCCCGGCGAGTTCGAAGCTGCCGGGGTTGTCGGAATCATCGTCGACGACCCCCGACATCTTGTCGGGAACGCGCTCCTTGAGGGCCTCGATCGACTCTGAGTCAGAGTTGTCGTCGGTCTTCCGGGGGGCGTCGTAATCGGTGGCCATGCCCATCCATTTCTCGTATCGAGAGGTCGTCGCCGGGTGATCGGCGGCGACAGTTTGCACCACGCCCCGCCAGAGCGCAAACCGAGTGCTGCGGCGGGTCGTGCTGGCTGTGCAACCCATGACCGGAACCGGACATTCCCGACACCCGTTGCCGGAGCGCCGCGCGCCCGGGATCGGCCGTGCGGATGTCCGCGGCACGCCCGTGCGCCTCCCCGGAAACCGCCCGTCGTCCCTGCATACTCACGGGGTACGACAGCAGGACCGTACGCGACGCTGGGAAGGCGGAACCATGCAAGACGTGAGAGTCATCGGAGTCGAGTCCGGCGCACTCCTCCTGGCGACCGACGGCGGCACCGAGTTCCGGTTGCCCGTCACGTCGTCGCTGGCAGGCCAGGTGCGCCAGGCGAACCCCGACGCCGGTCCGCAGAAGCGGGTCTCCCCCAAGGACGTCCAGGCGCGCATCCGTGGTGGCGCCGACGCCGCCGACGTGGCCGCCGCGCTCGACGTCGACGTCGAGTACGTCCGCCGCTTCGAGGGCCCGGTCCTCGCCGAGCGTGCCTTCATCCTCGACGCCTCGCACCGCGTGCCGGTCACCCCGGTCGACGACGAGGCCCCCGACACCTTCGGCCCCGCGATCACCGCGAAGCTCGAGGCCGGCGAGGCCACCGCGATCACCTGGGGCTCCTGGAAGCACCCGGAGAGCGGCTGGCAGGTCCGCGTCCGCTACACCGCTGGCGAGGTCGAGCACGACGCCCAGTGGCACTTCGACCCCAAGACCTCGACCCTCGTGCCGGACAACGGTGACGCGCACCGGCTCTCGCACACCGACGACGAGGGCATCGCCCCGCGCCTGCGTGCGGTCGAGTTCGAGCAGCAGGACGACGACGGCACCCGCTTCGACTCCGGCGCCTTCCGCGTCGACGAGCCGGAGCAGCCGGCCGCGGAGCCCGAGCCGTCCCAGCACGCGCCGCTCCGTGCACCGCTGCCCCGCATCGGCCAGGCCGCCGTGGAAGAGCGTGCTCCCGGCAACGAGACCGCCGACCTGCTCGAGGCGCTCCGCCGTCGCCGCGGTGAGCGCGAAGCAGCGTCCTTCGGCGAGCAGCGCGACGAGTCCGCCCGCGGTACCTCCATCAGCGTCGTCGACATCCCGCTGCAGGGCTTCGAGGACGGCGGCGCGCACGACACCGCACCGCAGTCGACCGATGCCCGTCCGGCCTCGGCGCCCGAGCCCGAGAGCCGTGGCGAACGCAAGAAGCGCAACCGCCGCTCGATGCCGAGCTGGGACGAGATCGTCTTCGGCACCCGCCCGGACGACGACCCCGCCTGATCGGCACGTCGCCGGTCGGCGCTGGCGCCCTCAGTGGGCGAACGCGCCGGCGAGCCGGAGCGGCACGATCGTCTCCTCGTCGGTCATCGCCCCGTGCTGGCCGATCATGCGTTTCGGCGTCTCGTCCTCGCGCAGGGCACGGTCGTCGTTGAACGCCCACGAGCCGCGCGCCACGACGAGCACGTCGCCGATGCGCGGCACCACCTGGTCGGACACCTGCCCGAACCACCCGGCCTCGATCGCCTCGGCACGGCTGGCGACGGACGCCTTCTTGCCGTAGCGCGCCCGGAACGCGCCGACGAGGGCGCGGACGTCGGTGCCCGGTGCGACGGTGAGCTGCCGGCAGCGCGGGTCACCCGCGACGCCGACGACGTCGGTGAGCAGCAGCGGGTCGATCGCGATGTTCGCGTGGTCCGGCACGTCGAGCACACCGTGGTCCGCCGTCACCAGGACCCCCACGTCGTCGGCGCTGCGGGCGTCGAGCCGGGCGAGTTCCCCGTCGAGCAGCTCGAGGGCGGCCGTCCACCGGTCGGACTGCCAGCCGTACTTGTGCCCGATCGAGTCGAGCTCCGGCACGTACAGGTAGACGAGCGAGCGGCCGGTGGCGGTCTCGGCCAGTGCGGCGTCGACACGCTGCGGGATGGTGTCCGCCGACACGTACCGGGCGCCGCCGAGCACGTTCGCGGTCATCCCGGACGAGCGGTACCGGTCCGGCCCGACGACGACGGGGTCGAGCCCGAGTTCCGCGGCCCGGGTGAACAGGGTCTGCGTCAGGAACCAGTCGGCGGGCACCTCGGTGTCCCAGCCGCCCAGCAGGTTCATCACGGCACCGGTGTCCGGGTTCCAGCCGCTGTACCCGACGACGCCGTGGCTGCCGGGCGAGCGGCCGGTGGTCAGCGTGCTCAGCGCGGCCGCGGTCGTCGTCGGGAACCCGCTCCGCAGCTTCTTCGCGGTGCCGGTGCCCTTCGCGCCGGTCAGCCAGCGGGCGTGCCCGGCGCGCGCCGCCAGCGCGGCGGAACCGAGGCCGTCGACCAGCACGACGATCGCCGAGCGGGCGGGGCGGAGGGTGATCCGGGCCTCCAGGCCGTCGTTCCGCAACCACGCGTCGTCCGCAGCGCCGAGCGCCACGAGGCAACTCGGGAAGACGTCGGCGAGGTTCGCGACGGCGTCGGGGGCCGTCGGTACGCTTGTTCCCATCCCACGAGTCTCCCAGACGACTCCGGTTCTCCAGAAAGGTGCCATGGCACGCACGAACGTAGTCGGCCTGCCCGACGGTGAGCGCATCGAGGACGTCGACGTCTCCGAGGAGATGCAGGGCTCCTTCCTCGAGTACGCGTACTCCGTCATCTACTCGCGGGCGCTGCCCGACGCCCGCGACGGCCTGAAGCCGGTGCAGCGTCGCATCCTGTACCAGATGGCCGAGATGGGGCTGCGGCCCGACCGCGGACACGTCAAGAGCGCCCGCGTCACCGGCGAGGTGATGGGCAAGCTGCACCCCCACGGCGACGGCGCTATCTACGACGCGCTGGTCCGCATGGCCCAGCCGTTCACGATGCGCGTGCCGCTCGTCGACGGTCACGGCAACTTCGGCTCGCTGGACGACGGCCCCGCTGCCGCCCGGTACACCGAGGCGCGGCTCGCCGAACCGTCGATGGCGATGACCGAGGGACTGGGCGAGGACGTCGTCGACTTCGTCCCGAACTACGACAACCAGATCATGCAGCCGGGCGTGCTGCCGGCGGCGTTCCCGAACCTGCTCGTCAACGGCGCCTCCGGCATCGCGGTCGGCATGGCGA
>Ga0308157_10002678_pt1 | contig 28139 bp, 26 predicted proteins | sample PhyBR1_FD_201035 | JGI IMG/M metagenome (GOLD analysis project Ga0308157, IMG submission 201035) | Phyllosphere microbial communities from UC Gill Tract Community Farm, Albany, California, United States - DLSLB.R1 | ecosystem: Host-associated > Plants > Phyllosphere > Unclassified | place: USA...
CGCCAGGCGGTGCTGTTCGATTTGGGCGCGCGGCGCTTTTACATCTTCAACCTGGTGCTCTACCCGCAGGACTTCATCTACCTCACCGGGCTCCTGGTGGTTTCGGCGTTTTCGCTGTTTCTCTTCACCGCCGTGGCCGGTCGGCTGTGGTGCGGCTACACCTGCCCGCAGACGGTGTACACCGAAATCTTCCTCTGGCTGGAAAAGCTCGCCGAGGGCGACCGCGCCGCCCGGCTGCGCCGCGACGCCGGCCCGTGGACGCTGGACAAGCTCTGGCGCAAGGGCGCCAAGCATTTCCTGTGGCTGGCCGTGGCGCTGTGGACGGGCTTTACCTTCGTGGGCTACTTCACGTCCATCCACACGCTGGGCCGCGAATTCGTGCAGATGGACATGAGCGCCTGGGAAAACTTCTGGGTGTTCTTCTACGGCCTGGCCACCTACGGCAACGCCGGCTTCATGCGCGAGCAGGTCTGCAAGCACATGTGCCCCTACGCCCGCTTTCAAAGCGCCATGTTCGATAAGGACACGCTCATCGTCACCTACGACCAGGGCCGCGGCGAGCCGCGCGGCGCGCGCTCCAAGAAGGCCGAGCCGGCCAAGCTCAAACTGGGCGCCTGCGTGGACTGCAACCTGTGCGTGCAGGTCTGCCCGACCGGCATCGACATCCGCAACGGCCTGCAGTACGAATGCATCGGCTGCGGCGCCTGCGCCGACGCCTGCGACACCATCATGGACAAGATGGGCTACGCGCGCGGGCTGGTCAGGTACTCGACCGAAAACGCCGTGCACCAGGGCTGGGGCAAGGCGCAGACGCTGCGCCATGTGCTGCGCCCGCGCGTGCTCGTCTATGTCGCCATCCTGGCCACGGTGGTCGGGGCGATGGCGCTGAGCCTGGCCACGCGCCTGCCGTTCAAGGTCGATGTGGTGCGCGACCGGGGCAGCCTGGCGCGCATCGCCAGCGGCGGGCGCATCGAGAACGTGTACCGGCTGCAGCTGATGAACGCGTCCGAGTCGCGCCAGCAGTTCCGTATCGAGGCGCGCGGCGTGCCCGGCCTGCAGGTGGCCTCCGAGCCCGACGTGGCCGTCGGCGCCACCGAATCGCGCTGGGTGGCGGTGCGCCTGCAGGCACCCTTCGAGGCCGTGCCCAGCGGCTCGCACCCGATCGAGTTCGAGATCACCTCGCAGGAGGCGCCGGGCCGGCTGCTGGAAAAATCGGTGTTCGTCGTGCCGCACTGAGCAGCATGGCGCTGGCGGCCCTGAAGGCCGGCCGGCGGCGGCAATTCTTGATGAAATGGGCCACCAGCCCACGCCCCGCCTGGGCTGAATGCTATGGTTTCAATAGCACCCTCGGCTGCGGACGAAACCGGCCCAGGCCGGGCCGCCAGCCGCAGCCGGCCCCGGCCCGGCGCCTACTGCTGGCCGCCGTCGAGCACGAAGGTGACCTGCATGTTCACCTTGTAGGCGTTGATCTGGCCGTTCTCGACCGAGACCTGCTGCTCCTTGATCCAGGCGCCGCGCACGTTCTGGATGCTCTCGCAGGCGCGGTTCAGGCCCTGGTTGATGGCATCTTCGAAACTGGTCGGGCTGGTGGCGCTGACTTCGATCACTTTGGCGACGCTCATGACAGTCTCCTCTGGAAAATGGAAGAAAAGGGACTCCCACGGTAGGATTTCGCCCCCGCCCTGCCTTGTCAGACCACGCCGCATGCCGCTGTAGCCGCCCGCACTGCGCCTTCCCCGGCTTTGGCGGGCGCCGGGCGCCGGGTCAGCGCGAGCCGGGCCTGGGCGGGCGCGCAATCTTCTTTTGCCGGACCAGCCGGTCGGTCTCGATCTTGTCCTTCTTCACCTGCCGCTCGGCGTCCAGCAGCCGGCCGGCGCTGGTCCACTGGGCAAACTCCTCGGGCGTCTCCAGCGTGATGCGCCCGAGCGTGCCGGCGCGAAACTCGTGGATGACGATCTCGGCGGCCTTTTGCAGGTTGATGCGGCCTTTGGCCAGCACCGCGCCGCGCTTGCGGCCAATGGCCTCCAGCAGCTGCTCGTCGGTGACGCCCGGGGGCAGCTCGACCTTGTAGCGCTCGGCCAGCAGCTGCGGGTAGGTGGGAATCAGGTAGTCCAGCAGTTCGAGGGCCACCTCTTCCTCCTCGAAGGCGTTGCGGCCGATGGCGCCGCTGGCGGCCAGGTTGTAGCCGCTCTTGGCCACGATGATGCGCGGCCAGAGCATGCCCGGCGTGTCCCAGAGGTAAAAGCCGTCGGCCAGCACCAGGCGCTGCTCGACCTTGGTGATGCCGGCCTCGTCGCCGGTCTTGGTGGCGCGCTTGCCGGTCAGGGTGTTGATGAGCGTGGACTTGCCGACGTTGGGAATGCCGCAGATCAGCACGCGCATCGGCTTGGCCATGCTGCCGCGCGTGGGCGCCAGGGCGTGGCAGGCGTCGATCAGCGCCCGGGCCGGCGCGGCCATGCTCGCGTCCAGGCCGATGGCGCGGGTGCTGCCCTGGGCGTTGTAGTGCGCCAGCCACAGCGCGGTGCGCGCCGGGTCGGCCAGGTCCTGCTTGTTGAGCACCTTCAGGGCCGGCTTGGCGCCGGTCAGGCCGGCGAGCATCGGGTTGGCGCTGGAGCCGGGCAGGCGGGCGTCGAGCAGCTCGATCACCACGTCAATTTCCCTGATGCGCTCTTCGATCGCCTTTTTGGTCAGGTGCATGTGACCGGGAAACCATTGGATGGCCATTTTCTTTTTTCTTTCTCTGTCGTGTGGGGGCGCGGCTGCAGCGGCAGGCGCGGGGCCCACATTGTCAACGCTGCGGCTTTTCCGAGCCGCCGTCGCCGATTTTGCGCGGCCGGCATCGCCCGCTTCCCAGGGGCGGCGGCGAAGATGCCCTACACACGCCCCCCGGTGCGCAAAACTCAAGATGAAGGCATGCAAAACTTCACCATCCACGACCTCTACCTGCACCAGCGCGTGACCGAGCTGCACTGCGTTCCCGCCCTGGCCATGGCCGCCGCCACCGTGCACTCGGTGGACGAGTCCGGCGACAAGTACCGCTCCTGCATCTGGCGCTTTCCGGCCGATGGCAGCGCGCCGCGCCAGCTCACGCGCGGCCCGGGCCTGGACCAGTCGCCGCGCTGGTCGCCGCAGGGCGACCGGCTGGCTTTTCTCTCCAACCGCGCCGGCAGCCAGCAGCTGTTCGTGATGCCGCTGGACGGCGGCGAGGCGCGCCAGGTCGGCCCGGGCCAGCAAAGCGTCAGCCAGCTGTGCTGGATGCCCGACGGCCAGTCGCTCTTGGTGACGGCCGCCGTCACCGTGGACCCCAACCTGCGCGGCCAGCGCGGCGACGGCCACACGCCGGCCAGCAGCGGGCCGGCCGAGGTCTGCTGGCGCCTGCCCTACAAGTCCGACGGCGTGGGCTACCTGCTCGGGCGCGAATTCCACCTGTTCAAGACCGGCCTGGACGGCCGCCAGCAGCGCCTGACCGACGGCGCCTTCGACGTGATGGGCTTTGCGCCCTCGCCCGACGGCCGCCAGATCGCCTACTCGCGCATGCGCGAAGGGCGCTACGCGCACTGCAGCGACCTGTGGGTCTGCGACAGCGACGGCGCCAACCACCGCCGGCTGACGTTCGGCCATGCCACGGTCGAGCAGCCGGCGTGGTCGCCCGACGGCCGCTGGCTCGCCTTTGCCGGCGCCGAGGTCGAAGGCGAAGGCCAGACGAACCTGTTCGTGGTGGAGATGGCCAGCGGCAAGGTTGCCCGGCTCGGCGCCATCGACCTGGAGGTGGCCGACCCCATGAGCCTGCACTGGACCCCCGACGGGCAGGAGGTGCTCCTGGCGCGCGCATTTCACGGCCGCCACGAGATCGTCTCGCTGTCGGTCCCTAGCGGCCAGCTCACCACGCGCCTGGCCGGCGACCGGCAGTTGGGCGCCTTCGGCTGGAACCACCGCGAGTTCTTCTTCACCGCCGACACGCCGCTGCTGCCCAGCGAGGTGTTCGTCAGCGACAGCCACGGCCAGGGCGAGCGCCAGGTGAGCCAGCTCAACGCCTGGTGGGGCGAGCGCCAGCCGCTGCAGATGCAGTCGCGCCAGTTCCGCGTGCCCGACGCCAAGGGGGGCTTTGAGACCGTCGAAGGCTGGCTGGTGCGCCCCGCCGGCGCGCAGGGCCCGCTGCCGCTGCTGTGCGACGTGCACGGCGGCCCGTCGGCCTATGCGCTGCTGGACTACGAGACCAACGTGTACTGGCAGGCGCTGTGCTCCAGCGGCTGGGCGGTGCTGCTGCTCAACGCGGTGGGTTCGAGCAGCTTCGGCCGCGAATTTTGCGACCGGCTGATGGGCCACTGGGGCGAGTACGACCTGCCGCAGCACCTGGCGGCCGTCGAGCAGCTGCAGGCCGAGGGCGTGTGCGACGAGCGCGTGGCCATCGCCGGCAAGTCCTACGGCGGCTTTTTCACCAGCTGGGCCATCGGCCACACCGACCTTTTCCGCGCTGCGGTGGTGATGTCGCCGGTGGGCAACATCGAGACGCACTACGGCACGTCGGACGGCGGCTACTACGCCGAGCCGCTCTACATCGGCAGCGCGCCGCGCTTTGACCGCCACCGGGCGCGCGCGCTCTCGCCGCTGCAATACATCGAAAAGGCCAAGACGCCGACCCTCTTCATGCAGGGCAAGGACGACGAGCGCTGCCCCAAGTGCCAGAGCGAAGAACTCTTCGTGAGCCTGTACCGCGCCGGCGACACGCCGGCCGAGATGGTGCTCTACCCGGGCGAGACGCACAGCTTCCTGGGCGCGGGCAAGCCGTCGTGCCGGCTCGATGCGGCGCGGCGCATCATGGACTGGATCAACCGCTACATCGGCCAGCCCGCCGCCCGGCCTGAACCGGCGCGCCCGCAGGCGGGCGCGGCCGAGCCCGAGGACGCCGCCCGGCAGCGGCAAACCGCACCGGCGTGAAGGGCGGCGCGCCCCGGGGTCGCGGGCCGGGGCCGGCTTGACCGACAATGGGCCGCATCCTTCACCCCCGTTTGCCCGCTGCCATGCCCCTGCCCACCGCCCCCACCCGCCGCCCGAACAACGCCGTCACCCGCCAGGCCGACAAGAAATCCAACGGCGAGCTGCTGCTCAAGGGCATCTTGTGCGCGCTGATCGGCCTGGGCGTGCTGCTCTCGCCGCACTTCATCACCTCGCCCGGCATGCAGGGCATCGTCGCCAACGCCTCGCTGGTCGGCTGGTTCGCGCTGGTGCTGGGCATTGCCTTCATCGGCCTGCACCTGCGCCGCCGCATGACCGCCGCCACCCGGCACTGAGCCGCACGGCCATGACCGACCTTTGCCTGGACGGCAGCGCCGAGGCGCCCGCTAGCCTGGCGGCGTGGCAGCGGCTGTTTGCCGACCTGCAGCAACGCGCGCTGGACGCCGGCGTGCCGCTGCGCCCGCCGCCGCCCGAGCCCACCAGCTGCTGTGGCCGCGGCTGCAACGGCTGCGTGTGGGAGGGGTTTTATGCGGCGGCCGCTTACTGGCGCGAAGAGGCGCGGCTGAGGCTGTTGCCATGAGCCTGCGCATCCTCGTCATCGGCGCCGGCGCCATCGGCGGCTATGTCGGCGGCCTGCTGGCGCGGGCCGGCCATGAGGTGACCTTTGGCGTGCGCGGCCGCGCGCTGGAGGTGATCGCCCGGGACGGGATTTCGCTGCTCGGGCCGCGCGGCGACTGGCGCATTGCCGGCGTCCAGGCGCTGGACAGCGCTTCCTGGGCCGAGGACGCGCAGGCGCCGTTCGACCTGGCGCTGTCCTGCGTCAAGCTCTACGACGCCGAAAGCGCGGCGCGGCAGTGGCGCGGCGCGCTGGCCGCCAGCGGCGCGGTGGTCAGCCTGCAAAACGGCATCGACGGCGCCGAGCGCATCGCCCGGGGCGCGCCGGAGGCCAGGGTGTTCGCCGGGCTGGCCTACATCGCCGGCCGGCTCGAAGCGCCGGGCGTGGTGCGCTACCTCTCCAGCATGTCGTCCATCACGCTGGGCGGGCCGGGCGCCACCGCGCAGCCGCTGCTCACGGCGTTCGCCGACGCGGTCAACGCCACCAGCGGCGCCGACGCGCTGCAGGTGCGGCTGGTCGAGGACATCCGCAGCGCCCAGTGGGCCAAGTTCACCGTGCTGGCGACCAACGCCGCCCTTACCTGCCTGAGCCGCCAGCCGGCCGGCGTGGTCTACTGCGACCCGGACCTGCTGGCGCTGGCCAAGGCGTCGATTGCCGAGGTGATGGCCGTGGGCGTGGCCGAAGGCGCGGTGTTTGCGCCCACGCAGGCGCACGACGCGCTGGCGCTGCTGCAGGGCTTTCCGCCCGAGCTCTATGCCTCGATGCACCACGACCTGGTGGCCGGGCGGCCGCTGGAGCTCGACGGCATCAGCGGCCTGCTCGGACAACTGGGACGCAAACACGGCGTCAAAACGCCGTTCCATGACACGGCCTACGCCTGCCTGAAACCTTGGCGCAATGGCAGCGGCGCCGGCGGGCCCGGCGCGGCCTGAACGGCTGGGCGGGCCTGGCGTCCGCTATGCCTTCTATAGCTGAAAGCCCAGGCAGCGCCTGGGCTTCAAGGTGTTTTCATTGAAAAACTGCCCCTGGACACCCCGGGCGCTTCAGGCGTGCACGGCCTCGGGCTCGCGCACCTTCAGGCAGGCAGGCGAGACGTAGTGCTGGCGGTACTCCTCGAAGGGCAGCGTGTCGGCCGCCTCGATCTCCTTTTGCGCCTGGACCGACTGCGCGCTGAGCGCGGTGAAGTGCGCCAGCTGCGCCTCGGTCAGCGGCAGCGCCTGCAGGGCGGCGCGGGTCTTGAGCGACTGGTCCCTGGCAAACGCCACGAAGGAGCCCTGGAAATGTTCGGTCATCGCCGCCAGCACGCGCGCCGAGGGCAGCGTGGCCGCGTCGGCCATGCCAGCGCCGGCCGCGGCCAGCGCATCCCGGTACTGCGTGCCGCCGTGCGCGGCGTCCAGCGCGGCGGCAATCGGCGCGCACTGGGCCAGCACCTCGCCGCCCCACTCGGTGAGCAGCACCTCGGCGCCCTGGCGCCGGAGCAGCACGCCCGGCTCGCGCCCGCGCGCGGCGGTCTGGTGCTGGTTGTGCTTGAGCTCGGCGATCTCGGCCGGCGTGTCCGGCGGGCTGTCGCTGAGCAGGCAGTGCAGCAAAAACACGTCCAGAAAGCGCATGGTCTGCGCGTTGATGCCCACCGGCTCGAACGGGTCCAGGTCCATCAGGCGCACCTCGATGTACTCCACGCCGCGCTCGCGCAGCGCGTGCAGCGGCCGCTCGCCCTGGCGGATCACGCGCTTGGGCCGGATGGTGCCGTAAAACTCGTTTTCGATCTGCAGGAGCGTGGTGGCCAACTGGTTGTAGTCGCCCCCGGGGTTGCGGATGCCGACCTTTTCATAGGCCGGGTAGGGCCGGGTCAAGGCCTCCTGCAGCGAGGCGGCGTAGCCCTCCAGGCTGTTGTAGCTCACGGCGAGTGAGGCCTGCGCGTCGCTCTGGTAGCCCAGGCGGCCCATGCGCAGCGAGGTGCCGTGCGGCATGTACATGGTGGTGTCGGTCAGCGCCTGCAATTCATGCTGGCGCCCGGCGACGAAGGTCGAGCACACCGCCGGCGAGGCGCCGAACAGGTAGAGCAGCAAAAAGGCCTGGCGGCGAAAGTTGCGGATCAGCGCAAAGTACTGCTCGCTCGTCACGCCCGGCAGCGACCAGTTGTAGTGGATGCCCGAGATGGTCTGCATGCGCCGGCCGTAGCGGTGGCCCAGCCCCATGCGGTACACGCTCTTGGCGCGCCCGACGTTGGAGCTGCCAAAGCGCGCCAGCGGAATGGTCTCGTCGGTCGGCAGGCCGCACGGCATGCTGGAGACCCAGAGCATCTCGTCGCCCTCTTCGGCCAGCGCGCGGTAGGTGAACTGGTGCAGCTGCGTGAGCTCATCGAGCGCCTGCTCGGGGCTGGCGTGGGCGCCGGTGACCAGCTCGACCTGGGACTCGCTGAAATCGGTGGTGATGCTCGGGTGCGTGAGCGCCGAGCCCAGCGCCTTGGGGTGCGGCGTCAGGGCCAGGGCGCCGCCGGGCTGGGCACGCAGGCTTTCCTTCTCGACGCCGCGGCGCATGCCCTTGAGCTGCTGGGGGGTGAGCGCCTTCAGGCGGCTCAGGCGGTTTTGGAAAATCGCGTCGGCGGGTGCCTGCAATTGGGTCATACGGTGGTTCCCTCGGGATTCTTGAACTGGCTTGGAAGTTATCACAGGCGACTTTTTCGCGCTGCGGCGCGGCCCGGCAGGCAGGTGCCAGCCATATGGAGCCGCGCCCGGCCGGCCACAAGGGCGGCCGGGCGCTGTTTTTTGGCCGCCAACGCCAAGCCCGGCCGGCGCCGGTCGGCTGTTGCCCGGGCCGCGCGTGCGCGGGCACCGGCGGCGGCTGGCGCCCTGCGGCGCCTTGCTATGGTTTTGGTAGCTGCACGCCTAGGCGGGGCCTGGGCTGGCGGCGTTTTTCAGGCTTGAAACCCGGCTCAGGCCAGCACGCGCAGCAGCCAGGCCTGCAGGTCGGCCACCTCCTCGGGGCAGACCGAGTGGGCCATTGGGTAGGCGTGCCATTCGACCGCGTAGCCCATGGCCGCCAGCGCGTCGCGCGAGGCCAGCGCGCGCGGCAGCAGCACGACGTTGTCCTGCGTGCCGTGGGCCAGGAAGACCGGCACGCCCTGGTTGGCGGCGCTGGCCTGCGCGGCGGTCAGCTCGGCCAGCGGCAGGTAGCCCGACAGGCCGGCAATGCCGGCCAGGCGCTCGGGGTGGCGCAGCCCGGCCATCAGCGCCATGGCGCAGCCCTGCGAGAAGCCGGCGATGACGATGCGCCCGGCCGGGATGCCGCGCGCCTTTTCGTTGGCCAGGATGGCTTCCATGGCCGCCTGCGAGCGGCGCATGCCGGCCTCGTCCTGGCGGCTGGTGAGGTCGGCGCCCACGATGTCGTACCAGGCGGGCATGGCGTAGCCGCCGTTGATGGTCACCGGCAGGTGCGGCGCGCTCGGGAACAGAAATCGCACCGGCCCGACGGCCGAGAGGTCGAGCTGCTCGGCGATCGGCAGGAAGTCGCGCCCGTCCGCGCCCAGGCCGTGCATGATGAGGATGGTGGCGGTGGGGTTGTCGCCGGTCTGGGCTTCGATGACCTGAAGAGACATGGGGTGGGACCTCGGAGGTTGGCCGCCGCGGCCCGGCAAGGGCGGTGCGCGGCAGCGATGGCGGAGAAAGTGCACAAGCGCCAAAGCGCCCGGCAAGCAATGCCTGCAATTTTAGGCCGCGCCCGGGCCGGCGCGGCGCGCGGCCCCGCGATGCCCCGGCTGCGGCGGCGGCTGCGGGTTCAGGGCGCGGCCTACACGCAGGCGCACGCGCACGGGCGCCAGCGCCATTGGCCTGCATCCAAAAGCGCCTTTGGTGCGTACCTGCAAAAGCGCAGCCCGCGCCATGATGGCCCGGACTGCATTCCCAACGGCTTGACCCAAGGTGGCGCCATGACAACCAGTGTGCACTCCCGCTTCTTTCTTCCCCCGCTGTTTACCGGGCGCCTGGCGCGCTGGCTGGCCGTGGCCCTGGCCGCGCTGGCGCTGTGCGGGCCGGCGCGGGCCCAGCCGCTGGACCCGGCCGACGCGCAGGGCGTGCGCGCCGCCGTCGAAGGCCAGCTGCAGGCGCTGGCCAACGACGACGCGCCGGCGGCGTTTTCCTTTGCCGCGCCCAGCGTGCAGCAGGCCGTGGGCACGCCGGCCGAGTTCATGGCGATGGTGCATGCCAGCTACCCAGCCATCTACCGTCCCGCCTCCACCGCGTTCCTGATGCCCGAGGCGCACCACGGCCAGGTGATCCAGCGGGTGCAGCTGATGGACTCGAGCGGCAGCGGCTGGCTGGCGCTCTACAGCTTGCAGCGCCAGCAGGACCGCTCCTGGCGCATCACCGGCTGCTCGCTCATTCCCAACCGGGCGCGCATGACCTGAGCGCGGGCGGCTAGGCCGGCGGCGTGGCGCGCGCCAGCCCCAGCCGCCGGGCCAGCCGGACCAGGTTGGCGCGGTGCAGGCCCAGCTCGCGCGCGGCGGCCGCCCAGTTGTGGCCGTGGCGCGCCAGGCTGGCCTCGATGCACTGGCGCTGGTGCGCCTCGGTCGAGGCGCGCAGGTCGGGCGGCGGCACCGGCGCCGCCGCGACCGGCCCGGGCGCGGCCTGCGGCGCTGCGCGCAGCGGCGCCGGAAAGTCGAAATGGCCCGCGCTCAGCGTCAGGATGCGCGGGCGCCGCGGCTGGCCAGCCAGCGCCTTGAGCGCGCTGCGGCCGATCAGGTGCTCCAGCTCGCGCACGTTGCCCGGCCAGTCGTGCGCCAGCAGCGCGGCGCGCGCCCCGGCATCGAGCCGCAGGCCGCCCAGCCCCAGGCGCGAGCGGTTTTGCTCCAGGAAGCTGCCGGCCAGCAGCAGCACGTCCTGGCCGCGTTCGCGCAGCGGCGGCACCCGCAGCGGGTAGACGCTGAGCCGGTGGTACAGGTCGGCGCGAAAGCGCCCGGCGCGCACCGCCTCGGCCAGGTCGCGGTTGGTCGCGGCGATCACGCGCACGTCGGCCCGGTGCTCGCGGTCCGAGCCCAGGCGCTGCAGCTGCCCGCCCTGCAGCACCCGCAGCAGCTTGGCCTGCACCGGCAGCGGCAGCTCGCCGATCTCGTCGAGGAACAGCGTGCCGCCGTCGGCCAGCTCGAACTTGCCGCGCCGCTCGGCCACCGCGCCGGAAAAGGCGCCGCGCACATGGCCGAACAGCTCGCTTTCCACCAGCGTCTCGGGCAGCGCCGCGCAGTTGATGACCACCAGCGGCCGCGACGCGCGCTTTGATGCGGCGTGCAGCGCGTGCGCCACCAGCTCCTTGCCCACGCCGGTCTCGCCCGTCAGCAGCACCGTCAGCTCGCTGTTGCCGGCAATGCCGATCTCCTGCAGCAGCTGCCCGTGCGCCGGGCTTTGGCCGATGAGCACCGGCGGCGCGCTTTTCTCGGCCGCCAGCGCGCGGTAGCGGTCGGCGCGCAGGGCCAGGCCGGCCATGCGCTGCACCACGCTGACGGTGGCCGCGGCCAGGCTGGCAAAGGCCTGCACGTCGCGCAGGTCCACCGCGGCCAGCCGCTGGCGGCCCAGCGCGTCCAGCGTGAGCAGCCCCCAGGGGGCATCGTCCACCTGCACCGGGCAGCCCATGCAGTCGTGCACCTCGAGCTGGCCGGCCACGCCCTCGACCAGCCCGTCGTAGGGGTCGGGCAGCGGGCTGGCCGCGTCGATGCGCAGCGGCCCGCCGGCGCCCAGCAGCAGGCCAAAGCGCGGATGCTCGGCCACGGCAAAGCGCCGGCCCAGCGTGTCGCGGCTCAGCCCGTCGACGGCCAGCGGCACCAGCACACCGCCCTCCAGCCGCAGCAGCGCCACCGCGTCGCACGGCAGCAAGGCGCGCAGGGCCTGCAGGAGGCGGCGGTAGCGCTCGGCGTCGGGCAGCTCGCGCGCCAAGTCGTCCACCAGCGGCACCAGCGTCTGCAGCATGGGCCGGGGGGCAAGGTGGGCGCGGGAATGGGAACTGGAAATGGAATTGTTGGAATCGCAATCGAAACCGGAATTGGGGTGGGCGTTGCCAGTCAAAAAGACTCCTTGGCGTGTCGTTTTGACGACTGTAGCCGCATGTCCTTTTGATGCGCCGGACAGGGTCTTGGCGCGCAAGTGCTTGATCTATCTCAATATGGTGGCCTGGCACGGCGCTTGATAGCGGTTGGGGACGACCGGCACGGGCCGGTTCTTTTTTCCTGCCCGCGCCCGCAGCCCCTGCGCCGCGCGGCGCGCCTTCCTGTGAACCCCAACGGAGAGAACCCATGCTGACCCACGAACAACGCGCCATCGTCAAGTCCACCGTGCCGCTGCTGGAGGCCGGCGGCGAGGCGCTCATCACGCATTTCTACAAGACCATGCTGGCCGAGCACCCCGAGGTGCGGCCGTTCTTCAACCAGGCGCACCAGGCCAACGGCGACCAGCCGCGCGCACTGGCCAACGGCGTGCTGATGTACGCCCGCCACATCGACCGGCTCGACGCGCTCGGCGGCCTGGTCGCGCAGATCGTGAACAAGCACGTGTCGCTGCAGATCGAGGCGGCGCACTACCCCATCGTGGGCAGCTGCCTGCTGCGTGCCATCCGCGAGGTGCTGGGCGCCGAGGTGGCGACCGACGCGGTCATCGACGCCTGGGCCGCCGCCTACCAGCAGCTGGCCGACATCCTGATCGGCGCCGAGGAGCAGGTCTATGCCCAGGTCGCCGCCGCGCCCGGCGGCTGGCGCGGCCTGCGCGCCTTTCGCGTGGCGCGCAAGGTGCCCGAGAGCGCCGAGATCACCTCGTTTTACCTGGTGCCGCAGGACGGCGGCGCGCTGGCCGACTTCCTGCCCGGCCAGTACGTCGGCCTGCGGCTGGTGGTGGACGGCCAGGAGATCCGGCGCAACTACTCCCTCTCGGCCGCGCCCAACGGCCGCGAGTACCGCATCAGCGTCAAGCGCGAGCCGGACGGCGTGGCCTCGGGCTATTTGCACGACCGGGTGCACGAGGGCAGCGTGCTCGAGCTGTCGCCACCGGCCGGCGAGTTCGTGCTGAGCGCCAGCCAAAAGCCGCTGGTGCTCATCAGCGGCGGCGTGGGCATCACGCCCACGATGGCGATGCTGGACGCCGCGCTGCCCAGCGGGCGGCCGGTGCACTTCATCCACTGCGCGCGCAACCGGGCGGTGCACGCCTTTCGCACCGACGTGGACGAGCGCCTGGCGCGCCACCCGCAGCTCGCGCGCTTTTACGTCTACGACGAGCACCTGCAGGAAGGCCCCGAGGCCGAAGAAATCCAGGACACGCCGCACGACCAGGGGCCGCACGCCACCGGATTGCTCAGCAGCGCGCACCTGGCCGAGTGGCTGCCGCCCTCGCGCGACGTGGACGCCTACTTCCTCGGCCCCAAGGCCTTCATGCGCCAGGTCAAGCGCCAGCTGCGCGAGCTCGGCGTGCCCGAATCGCAGACCCGCCACGAGTTCTTCGGCCCGGCCGGCTCGCTCGACTGACGCGGCGCTGCTATCGTTTCCATAGCTGAAAGCCCAGGCCACGCCTGGGCAGGCGGCCGATTTCATTCAAAAACTGTTTGAAAACCCGGCTGCCGCGCGCGGCGGGCGGCCTCAAGCCTTGACGCCGGCCAGCCGGGCCAGGTAGGCCTCCAGCACGGCGAGTTCGGCCGCCGTGGGCGCGCCCTTGCCGGTGACGACGGCATGCACATGGCCGGCAAAGCCGTCCTGCGGGTAGTAGTCGACAAAGCCCCAGCCAATCAGCATCTGGCTGCAGGCGCTGGGCGAGAGCGTGGCCTCGGCGCGGCCGGCCTCGGCACCATTGACGCGCAGCCGCTGCGCGCCCGGCGCCGAAGTCAGGCTCAGCACGCACGGCGCGCCGGCGGCCAGCCGCTCCGGGGCGGTCAGCGCCACCTTCTGCCCGCGGGCATCGACCCAGCGCGCCTGCGGGTAGCCACCGGCCAGGCCCAGCTCGGACACATGGCCGGCCTCGGCCTTGGAGGCCTGGAACACCGGGCCGCTGGCGGCGGCCGAATCAAGGCTCAGCGCGGCCAGGGTGAAGTGGGCGTCTTCGAGGTTGTAGGGCACGCGGTTGACCGGGCGCTCCTGCACGCCGGCCTCGGGCACCGACTTCTTGCACCACAGGCCCGCGCTGCCGGGGCCGCCGTAGCGCACGCTCTTGCGGCCCTTGGACTGGCGCATCAGCGGCAGCGCCATCTCGCCCATGGCCGCGCTGTCCAGGTTGAGCCAGTTGAGCATTTCCATGGCGTTGCCCGGGCTGGAGCCCCAGCCCGAATCGGAGACGGCGCGCACCGGCTGGCCGTTGGCCGCAGGGGCGCCCAGCACATAGTCGGTGTGGCCGTCGGCCATGTCCCACTTGCAGGCCTGGTACTTGGCCAAGATGGCCAGCGCGCCCTCCTCCAGCCGGCCGGCCGCGTGCGCCACCGGGTCTTCGAGCGAGTAGACGGCGCGCGGCGGCGGCACCTGGCCCGAGGGCTGGCCTTCGAGCGCGTAGCGCAGGCTGGCGACCTCGTTGGCGGCGGGAACGTAGCTGAACGAGTCCTGGCCGTTCGGGCCGGCCGGAATCGTCAGCCGCGCCTTGTCCAGCTTGCCGGCGCCCTTGACCGAGACCAGCACGTGCAGCGGCCGGGGCAGGTGGCCGCGCGCGTACACGGTGATGGTGAGCGGCGTGCCGGCCGGCGCGTGGCCCGGCCCGTCGTCGAACAGCGTGGCGCCGGCGATGCCGGCCGAGGCGCGCATCACGCCCGACACCAGCGGCTCCAGCGTCTTGCCCTGGTGCCAGCCCGGCGCGTGGTTCATGGGAAAGTTGCGGATCGGCCAGTGGTTGCCGCCCATCCAGCTGTAGACCTCGAAGCCGTTTTGCAGCATCGCATCGACCGCGCCCTTGAAGCTCTCGGCCCAGCGCGGGTCGTCGATGGGCATGCCGATCTCGCCCAGCGCCAGCTTGATTTTCTTGTCCTTGGCCCAGTCGATGGCGCCCTTGACGCGCTCGCGCCCGGTGCCGGTGCTCACCGGCATGGGCCGCCAGTTGCCGATGGGCTTGCGCGAGGTTTCGGTGTCCCAGTCGAAGGCAAAGCCGTTGCTGCGGCGGTCCAGGTAGGCGTGCACCTCGTAGATGAGGCCGCTGCCGGCCAGCGGGTAGCCGGGGTTGCGCGTGGCGGCCGCGCCGGCGCTGCTCCAGGCGTTGCCGGCCACGTAGATCGGCGTGGCCTTGTCCAGGGCGCGGATGGCGTCGATGGCCGCCTGCATGAACACCGGCAGGATCATGAGGTCCTCGCGGCCGTCGGTGCTCTCGACCGTCTTGCCCGGGTTGGGCAGGTCGTGCGGCTCGTTCATCAGGCCGTAGCCGCCCAGGCCGGGGTGGCCCTTCCAGCGGGCGGCGGCGCGGCGCCAGAAGTCGGCAAACAGCGCCGGGGTGAGCGTGGCGCCCTCGGCCAGCGCGAAGATGCGCTGGCGCAGCTGCTGGCGGTCGGTGGTGAAGGGGCGCAGCCGGCCGTCGGGCGCGGCCTTCAGGCCGAAGACGGCGCCGCCGCGCTGGTAGACGAAGTCGTGGTAGCGGCCGTAGTTGTGCAGGTCCAGGATGCAGGTGGTGCCGACGGCCGCATGGGCGTCGAGCACGCCGGTGATGAAGTCCTCGTAGCCTTGGTGAAACTGCCCCGGCTCGCCGATGAGCGCCACGGCGCGGGCGTCGGCCACCGTGCCGGGCAGCATCGGCTGGAGCAGCTCCCACTGGATGGGCAGGCGGTTTTTGGTGAAGCCGCACGCGGCCAGGTAGGCGATGTCGGCCTTGCGCGGCACCGAGAAATGGATGTTGGGCGCCGAGCTCAGCCCGTGGCGCAGGCCGGGGTTGGCCCACTCCATGCCCGACAAATTGGTGCCGATGGCGGGCCGGGGCGGCGCCGGGGCCGGCGCGCCGGCGCCCGGGCCGGCCCCGGGCGCGGCCAGCACCAGCCGCTGCCCCCCCAGGAAACCCAGCGCCAGGGCCGCGGCCCCGGCTTGCGAAAATTCACGACGCTGCATGGAAAAGCCGCTCCTTCAAGACGCCCCGCCCTGCGGGAATGCGGGCAACCAAGGACCCGGCCCATCATCGGCAAGCGGCAAATGCTGTCAATAGCCCGTCTGTCGTTCGCCTTGGTCGGCGTGCGCCCGCGCCAAGCCGGCCAGCCAGGCGTCGATGGCCTGCGGCTCGTTGACGGCGCGGATCTGCTGGTAGGAGCCCTCGGCCTCGGGAAAGCGCCGGCGCAAAAAATTGAGCCACTGCTTGAGGCGCCCGGCGCGGGCGCGCGGCTCCAGCCGGCCGCAGACGATGGCCCAGTAGGCCTGCAAGAGCGGCACCAGCTGCGCCCAGACCACGCCGGCGCCCGCTGGGCCGCCGGCGCCGCCGTCCAGGGCCTTGATGGCCAGCCCCAGGCCCGGGTCGGTCACCATGCCGCGCCCGAGCATCAGCGACGCGCAGCCCGAGGCCTGGCGGCAGCGGCGCGCGTCGTCCACGCTCCAGATCTCGCCGTTGGCCACCAGCGGGATGCGCACGGCGGCGCGGATGTCGGCGATGCGCGCCCAGTAGGCCGGCGGCCGGTAGGCCTGCGCCTTGGTGCGCGCATGCACCACCAGCTCGTCGGCGCCGCCGGCGGCAATGGCCTGCGCGCACTCGACGGCGCGCGCGTCGTCGTTGAAGCCCAGGCGCATCTTGGCCGACACCGGCATGGCGGCGGGCACCGCCCGGCGCACGGCGCCGACGATGGCCAACAGCGTCTCGGGCTCCTCGAGCAGCGCCGCGCCGCCGCCGTGGCGGTTGACCACCTTGGCCGGGCAGCCGAAGTTCAGGTCGATGCCCGCCGGCCCGAGCGCGGCCAGCCGGGCGGCGTTGTCGGCCAGGCACACCGGGTCGGAGCCGAGCAGCTGGGCGCGCACCGGCACGCCGGCCGGCGTGCGCCCGCCGTGCAGCAGCTCGGGCACGATGCGGGTGAAGACGCGCTCGGGCAGCAGCTGGTCGGTGATGCGGATGAACTCGGACACGCAGCGGTCGATGCCGCCGACGCGCGTCAGGATGTCGCGCAGCACGAAGTCGAGCAGCCCCTCCATGGGCGCGAGCAGGATCAGCGGGGCCGCGGGCGCGGCGGGCAGCGCGGGGGCAAGGTCGTCACGGTTCATGCGCCATTGTCGCGTGCGCGGGCGGCGGGGCGGGGCGCGGCCTGGGCGCGCGCCTGCAGGCCGGCCGGCGTGGTTTTGGCATCAAACAGGGCCGCAGCCCAGGCCGGGTCTGGGCAGGCAGCTATGAATTCAATAGCGCAACAGCGGCCAAGGCGGGCCGCCTGCCGGGGCGGCGCGGCGCGTCTTCATGCTGCGCCCAGGCGCCAGAGCGAGGTCACCTCGGCCGCGCGCGCCCGGTGCAGCGGGTCGGCGGCGTCGGCGGCCTTGGGGTGCACGGGCCGGGCGTCCAGCCGGCCCAGCACCTGCAGGCCGGCCGCCCCGATGGCCGCCAGCAGCTCGGCGCGGGTGCGCAGGCCCAGGTGCTCGGCAAAGTCCGACAGGATCAGCCAGCCTTCGCCGCCGGGCGCCAGGTGCGCGCCCAGGCCGCGCAAAAAGCCCAGCAGCATGCGGCTGCCCTCGTCGTAGACCGCGCCTTCGAGCGGCGCGCTCGGGCGCGCCGGCAGCCAGGGCGGGTTGCACACGACGAGCGAGGCCCGCCCTTCGGGAAAGAGGTCGGCCTGCATCACCTTGACGGGATGGGGCAGGCGCAGCCGCTCGACGTTCTCGCGCGCGCACTGCAGCGCGCGCGCGTCCATGTCGGTGGCCACCACCTGCTGCGCGCCGCGCAGGGCCAGCACCGCCGACAGCACGCCGGTGCCGGTGCCGATGTCAAAGGCGACGAACTTGGCGGCGCCTGCGGCCGGCCAGGGCGCGCGCGCCACCAGGTCCACGTACTCGCCGCGCACCGGCGAGAACACGCCGTAGTGCGGGTGGATGCGGTTGTTGGGCGGCGCGCCCAGCGCGGCGATCTCCACGCCCTTCTTGCGCCACTCGTGCGCGCTGACGAGGCCCAGCAGCTCGCGCAGCGAGGCCACGCTGGGGCCGGCGTCCGCTTGCGGGGGGCCCCAGGCCTCGGCGCAGGCCTGGCGCGCATCGGGCGCGCGGCGCAGGGCGATGCCGTAATCGGCGCCGAACTCGATCAGCACCATGCCCAGCACCCGGGCGCGCTGCGCCTGCGCCTGGCGGTGCAGGTGAAAGGCCTGGGCGACCGGCGCGCCCGAGACGGCCGCCTCGGCGTCTTTTTTCAGCGCCACCCGGGCCTGCTTGGAAGCCTTGGGCGGCTTGTCGATGCGCCGGGCCAGCGCCTGCACCAGCTGGCGGGCGTTGTGGAAGTCGCCGCGCCAGAGCAGCGCCGTGCCCTCGCAGGCCAGCTTGTAGGCCGCGTCGGCGGCCAGCGTGTCGTCGGCCAGCACGACGCGCCGGGGTGGCGCGGCGCCGCGCTCGGAGCGCCAGCGCGCCGCGCGGGCCTGGCCGGCTTCGGTCCAGCAAAGGACGGGCGCCGGGGCACGGGGGGCGTCGGCAGAAAGGGCGCCGGCAGAACGGGCGTCGGGGAAAGGCGCGGCAACAGAAGTGGGCATGAAAGAAACGGAGGGCCGGAAAAAAAATGATGCGACTGTTTTAACAGATGGCAAAAATGCCCTTTCAATTGCCCCTGGCCGGCCGGCGGCCCGTTGGATACTGGCGCCATCCCCCACCACCCGACTTGGCAAGTTCCGGAAAAAATGTCCTTTCCCTTCATCGCATCGGCCGACGAGGCCCAGGTCCGCTGGCTCGACCAGCAGCTGCAGGACTTCGAGCGCTGGCCGCTCGAGCGCCAGCGCCGCCAGCAGGCGCACTCGTTGGCCGCGCTGTTTGACGGCGCGCACCGGCACAACGCCTGGTGGCGCGCGCGCCTGGACGCCGCCGGCCACGGCAGCGGCCAGGACGCCTGGCAGACCCTGGCGCGCCTGCCGGCCTTGACGCGCTCGGACCTGCAGGAAAACTTCGACGCCCTCTCGTGCGCGCACGCGTTTGCCGAAGGCGCGTGCTCGGAGGCGCACACCACCGGCTCGACCGGCCGGCCCGTCACCACACTGCGCCACACCGAGAGCTTTCGCCTGCGCTACATGGCGCTGGCGCGGCGCTGCAGCCAGTGGCACGGGCTGGACACCGGCCGCGCACTGCTGCGCGCCACCTTCCACACCGAAAAAGATGTGCTGCAGACTTCCTGGGGCGTGCCCGAGGCGTGGTTCCAGCCCACCGGGCCGATGGTGCTCACGCCCTCGCTCGGGCGCGACCCGTCGCACATGCACGCGCTCATCCAGCAGCACCAGGTCGGCTACGCCGTGGCCAATGCCAGCGTGCTGCACGCGGTGGCCCGGCATGCGCTGGCCCGGCAGGACCCCGAGCCGCCGCGCCTGCACAAGATGCTCAGCACCGGCGAGACCGTCACGCCGCAGGTGCGCGAGGACTGCCGCAACGCCTTTGGCGCCGAGGTGGTGGACCGCTACAGCTGCGTCGAGGTCGGCTGGCTGGCCATGCAGTGCGCAAAGCACGAGCACGAGCACCTGCACGTGCTCAGCCCCAACGTCGTGGTCGAGATCGTGGACGAGGCCGGCCAGCCCTGCGCGCCCGGCCAGCCCGGCCGCGTCTGGGTCACCGCCCTGCACAGCCACGCCATGCCGCTGATCCGCTACGAGATCGGCGACCGCGCCCACTGGGGCGCGCCCTGCGACTGCGGCCTGGCCTACCCGGTCATCGGCCGGCTCTGGGGCCGCGAGCGCGAATTCATCCGGACGCCCGACGGCACCTCGTCGTATGTGGCGGTCGTCGCCAAGGACTTCCTGGACATCGCCCCGATCCGCGACATGCGCTTTCGCCTGTACCAAGGCCCGCTGCTGCGCATGGAAGTGGTCGCCGCGGCGGCGCTGAGCGCCGCGCAGCGCACGGCCCTGGCCGCGCAGATGCGGCAGATGGTCGGTTTCGACTGCCCGACCGAGGTGGCCGAGCTGCCCTCCATCGACTGGGGCGCGACCGACAAGCGCGCCTCGTTCGCCTCGGTGGACCGGCACTGGGGCGGCACGCCTGCCTAGGGCGCCCTGGCAGGCACGGCGCAGGGCGGCGGCCTTTGCTAGCGAATTGATAGCTGCCGGCCCACGCCGATTCTGGGCAAACGGCCTTTTTGGCTGAAAAATCCGTTGAACGGCCGGCGGCGCGGGCGCCTCAGGCGGCACCCTCCTCCGGGCGGCCCGGCGCCGGGCGAAACGGCCGGCTCAGAAAGCGCGAGCCCGCCAGGCCGAAGCGCCAGGGCTGGTCGACGGCCTTGGAAATGCCGATGCGCGGGCCCGCCACGATGGTCGGCGCCGGCCCGGGCTCGGGCGCCAGCAGCTCGAACGGCGGGCGGTCCAGCCGCCGGCCGTCCAGGCCGCGGTCGATGCCCAGCGCCTGCCCGAGCCGGCCGGGGCCGGCGCACAGCAGCCGCACATCGTCCAGGCCGCGCCGCTGGCGCATCTGCGCCAGCCCGTCGGCGGGCGCCAGCGCGCGCAGCAGCACGCCGGCGCCGTGCCCGGCCTCGCGGCAGACGAAGTTGATGCACCAGTGGATGCCGTAGGAGCGGTAGACGTAGGCATGGCCGGGCGGGCCGAACATGGCGGCGTTGCGCACGCTCGGGCCGCTGAAGCTGTGCGAGGCCGGGTCGGTGGCATCGTAGGCCTCGGTCTCGACGATGACGCCGCCCACGCCCGCCACGCGCAGGCGCGCGCCGATCAGCTGGCGCGCCACCGCCGGGGCCGGCGCGGAAAAATCAATCCAGGAAAACACCACCGGCCCGCCCTCCGGCAGCACCGCATCTTCTTGCACCGTCATCGCATCGCTCCCCAAAAAAGACCGCGAAAAAGCCGCCTGCGGGGCGGCGTCGGCCGGCCACGCGCCGTCGGCGCATGCCGGCCGCGCAAGGCCGAAATCTCCCATCGGTGGCTCGGGATTGATGAAGAAACCCATCCCTGGCGCCTACGCCGGCCGCCAACGCATGACTACAGCCTGCCTGCCCGCACGCCGCTAAGCTGAAAGCTCACTCATTTCAGGGAGACACCAACATGCCCAGATTCACCGCGCCCCCCCCCAACGGCGACAGCCGCCGCATGCTGCAGCAGCGTTCGCGCGAAGCCACCCGCCCCGTCGTTGCGGAAAAGAAGGCCTGCTGGCCCTTCACCGCCCCGACCGCCGCCGCCGACAAGGACCGCGGCATGGCCGCCGCCCCGCCGGAGGCCCGCGAAAAGAGGGCCTGAGGCGCCCTTGCCCTGCGGCCCGGGCGCCCCGCCGCCCGCCGGCCCCCTTGGTCAGTGCTTTCCACGCAAACGCCCGACCAAGCCCACCGCCGCCAGCACCAGCGCGCCGGCCACCACCCCCACCAACGCATCGAGCACCAGCGGCGCCAGCGCCCCCAGCAGAGCGCCAATGCCTTGCACGTCGCTGGCCCACTGCGTGCCGATGTCGACCAGGTGGTGCAGTGGCGTGAAGCCGTGCGTGAGGATGCCGCCGCCCACCAGAAACATGGCCACGGTGCCGGCCACCGAGAGGAACTTCATCAGCCAAGGCGCCGCCGCCAGGATGGCGCGGCCCAAGCCTTGCTGAAAGCGCGACCCGCCGCCCGTGCCGGGCCGCCGACTCAGGTAGAGCCCGGCGTCGTCGAGCTTGACGATGCCGGCCACCACGCCATAGACGCCCACCGTCATCGCCAGCGCGATGCCGGCCAGCACACTCAGCTGCGTGACGAAGGGGCTGCCCTGCACCGTGCCCAGCGTGATCGCGACGATCTCGGCCGAGAGGATGAAGTCGGTGCGGACCGCGCCCTTGATCTTGTCTTTTTCCACCTCGCGCAAGTCCACCGCCGGGTCGGCCAGCGCGCTGGCCAGCGCCGCATGCCCGGCTTCGTCTTCGGAGGCGCTGTGCAGGAACTTGTGCGCGAGTTTTTCAAAGCCTTCGTAGCAGAGAAAGGCGCCGCCCACCATCAGCAGCGGCGTGACCGCCCAGGGGATGAAGGCGCTGATGGCCAGCGCGGCCGGCACCAGGATCAGCTTATTCAGCAGCGAGCCCTTGGCCACCGCCCAGACCACCGGCAGCTCGCGCTCGGCCTTCACGCCCGACACCTGCTCGGCGTTGAGCGCCAGGTCGTCGCCGAGCACGCCGGCGGTCTTCTTGGCGGCGACCTTGGAGAGCAGGGCCACGTCGTCCAAGACGGTGGTGATGTCATCGAGCAGGGCAAGCAGGCTGGTGGCCATGGGTTCTTTTTCTTGAAGGGTCCGGCCGCGGGCCGGGGGTTGAAAGGTGACGGCAGACAAGGGCCAAGGATACGGGCGGGCAGGCGGGCCGGTCACAAAAAAACCGCCTCCGGGGCGGTTTTGCAGGAACGGCGCGTGGGGCCGGTGGCGCTTTTCAGCGCGCGGTCAGGCGGCCCATGATGAAGCCCAGCGCCAGCGCCACGCCAATGGCTTCGAGCGGCTTGTCCTGCACCCACGACCTGGAGTAGTCCACCGCGCGGCCGGGCGCCTCGGTCACCCAGGCGGCCTGCTCGGAAAAGCGGTCGGCCACGTGGCTGGCGCCGCTGGCGAGCCTGTCCACGGCTTCGTGGGCGACGGTGGAGACACGTTCCACGCCCTGGCGTGCCGGCTCGGCGACCTTGTCGATGGTGCTGTGCAGAGCCGAACCGGCCGCATCGACGCCGCGCTTGGCGGCCTGGGTGTTGTCATTGGCGTTGGCGTCGTTGCCAGGGGCTGCGGTCTGATTTTCCATCTTGTGTCTTTCAAAATCGGTCAATGACGAAGGAGGAAGGGAGCGCGAGGCGCCAGGTGGTAAATTGTCCAGACGTCCCGTCCACAGGCTGAACTTACTCTAAAAGCCGGCCCCGGGCGGCCCATGTACGGCGGTGGAGCCAGACACTGTAGGACAGAAAGGACAAACGCCGCACGCACCGCAACCCAGGAGCTTGACCATGGCCATCTTTTGCACCACCGACCTTTCCAATCTCGCACGCCGGCGCGCCGCCTGGCAGGCCCACGGCCTGCCGCGCAAGGGACCGGCCGAGGAGGAGGAAGAAGACGACGAAGGGCTGGAGCTGCCCGTCAACCCCGACCAGGGCACGCCCATGGTGCCCGACGAGGAAGGCGACGTCGTGGCGCCGGCCTGAGCGCTCGGCCCGGCGGGGGCGCCTGTCAGTCCACAGCGCGCTTGAGGCGGATTTCCTCGAGCTTGACGCTGCCGAAATCGACCGTCTTGAGGGACGGCATCTCGCGCTTGAAGCCGGCGGCGTGCTCGCAAAACTCCAGCGCACGCGCGTTGCCCAGCAGCACCCACATCGTCACCTGGGTGCAGCCTTCGTCCTTCAGGCCGTCGCGGGCGCCGTCCCACAGCGCCAAGCCCACGCCCTTGCGCCAGTGCTCGGGCAGCACGTACAGCGCCCAGACCTCGCCCACGGTGGCGCGGGTCTTGGGGTCGCGCGAGCGGTCGAAGCCGACAAAGCCGACCACCTCGTCGCCGTCGGTGGCCACCAGCACCTGCGGCTCGCCGAATTCGATCGCCTCGCTCCAGTAGGCCTGGCGCTTTTCCACTGTCATCTTCTCGATGTAGTCCGCAGGCATCAGGTCCTTGTAGGCGGCTTGCCAGGTGGCGACATGGACTTTGGCGATGGCTTTGGCATCGCGGGCAACGGCGGGGCGAACGGAGTAGCTGGACATGGGAAAAATCGCTTGTGAAAGTCAGGAAGGAAAGCTCGGGAGGCCGGATTGTCGCGCAAATCGGCCCGGCCGCCGGCGCGGCTGGGGTAAATTGGGCGGCTCGTTTCCTCGCGCGGCTTGTTGCCCACCCCCTGTTTCATGACCGATTCCAGCCCTGCCCGGGCGGCCTGCGTTGCCGCCCCAACCCCTGCGGCGGACGCGCCGGCTGCCGTGTTCACCGCCCGCCTCGAACCCGGGGGCGCGGTGTTTGCCGCCCCGGCGTCGCTGCCGCTGCTCTTGGCGGCCGAGCAGGCCGGCTTGATGCTGCCCAGCTCGTGCCGCAACGGCACCTGCCGCGCCTGCCTGTGCCACCTGCTCAGCGGCCAGGTGCGCTACCGCATCGACTGGCCCGGCCTGAGCCCGGACGAAAAGCGCGAAGGCTGCATCCTGCCCTGCGTGGCGCACGCCACCTCGGACGTGGTGCTGGCGCGCCTGCCGTGAGCCGCCGGCCCCTGCCGCGCTCCAGCCCGCGCAGGATGTCAGACTTGTAACAGCCCTGCACACGCCTGCCTTCGTGTCAGGCATGATTGCTTGCCTATGAAAAAGAATTCTCCCCTGGCCGCCCGGCTGGCCGCGCCTGCCGCCATGGCCGCGGCGCTGTGGCTGGCCCCCGGCGCGGCGAGCGCCGCCGCGCCGTTCGAGGACACGCTGGCCCAGCGCACGCTGGCCTGCACCGCCTGCCACGGCCCGCAGGGACGCGCCGCGCCCGACGGCTACTACCCGCGCCTGGCCGGCAAGCCTGCCGGCTACCTGTACAACCAGCTGCTCAACTTCCGCGAGGGCCGGCGCCACTACGGCTTGATGACGCAGCTGATCGACCCGCTGAGCGACGCCTACCTGCTGGAGATCGCGCAGCACTTCTCCAGCCTGCAGGTGCCCTACCCCGCGCCCGCGCCGGCCCAGGCGGGCGCCGACGTGCTGCGCCGTGGGGAGCAGCTGGTGACGCGCGGCGACGCCGCCCGCCAGGTGCCGGCCTGCGTGCAGTGCCACGGCCAGGCCATGACCGGCGCGGCGCCCGCCGTGCCCGGCCTGCTCGGCCTGCCGCGCGACTACCTCAACGCCCAGCTGGGCGCCTGGAAGGCCGGCCAGCGCCGCGCCCACGCGCCCGACTGCATGAAGGCGGTGGTCGAGCGCCTGAGCCTGGAGGACATCAACGCCGCCGCCAGCTGGCTGGCCGCCCAGCCGCTGCCGGCCGACACGCACCCGGCCGCCGCGCGGCCCGCCTGGCCGCCCGGCAGCCCGGCCATGCAGTGCGGCAGCGCGCCGCTGCCCGTGGCCCGGGCGGGCGGCGCCGGGGAGCCGCGATGAAGCTGCGCGCCAAACTGGCCCTGGGCCTTCTTGCCTTGGCGGTCGTGGCCGCCGCCCTGGTCTGGTGGCTCAACCTGCGCGACGAGGCCGACGTCAAGACCACCGCCGCCTACGCGCCCAGCGAGAGCCTGCTGGCGCGCGGCGCTTACCTGGCGCGCGCGGGCAACTGCATGGGCTGCCACACCGCGCGCGGCGGCGCGCCGTATGCCGGCGGGCTGGGCATTGCCACGCCGTTCGGCACGGTCTTCACCTCCAACCTCACGCCCGACGCCAACACCGGCATCGGCAGCTGGTCGGCGGCGCATTTCTGGCGCGCCATGCACAACGGCCGCTCCAAGAACGGCCGGCTGCTCTACCCGGCCTTTCCCTACACCAGCTACACCCAGGTCACGCGCCAAGACTCGGACGCCATCTACACCTACCTGCACAGCCTGCCGGCCGTGAACCAGACCAACCGGCCGCACGCGCTGCGCTTTCCGTTCAACCTGCAGCCGGCGCTGGCGGTGTGGCGGGCGCTGTACTTCAGGCCCGGCGCCTACCAGCCCGACAGCGGCCGCTCGGCCGAGTGGAACCGCGGCGCCTACCTGGTCGGCGGCCTGGGCCACTGCAGCGCCTGCCACTCGCCGCGCGACGCGCTGGGCGGCATCCGCCAGTCGCTGGCGCTGGGCGGCGGCTTGATTCCGGTGCAGAACTGGTACGCGCCCTCGCTTTCCTCGCCGCACGAGGCCGGCGTGGCCGGCTGGGACCGCGCGCGCATCGTGGCGCTGCTCAAGGACGGCGTGGCGCCCGGCGCCTCGGTCAGCGGCCCGATGGCCGAGGTGGTGCTGGGCAGCACGCAGCACCTGAGCCCGGCCGACCTGGACGCGATGGCCACCTACCTGCAGTCCCTGCCCGACCCCGGCCCGCGCCCGGCGCCGGCGCCGGCCGGGGCGCCGTTCAACGGCGAACGGGCCGCCAAGCTCTACGCCCAGCACTGCGCCCAGTGCCACGGCGAGCAGGGCCAGGGCGTGGCCAACGCCTACCCGCCCCTGGCCGGCAACCGGGCCGTGACCATGGCCTCCAGCGAGAACCTGGTGCAGATGGTGCTCAACGGCGGCTTTGCGCCGGCCACGGCCGGCAACCCCCGGCCCTTCGGCATGCCGCCCTTCGTGCTGGTGCTCAGCGACGATGAGGTGGCCGAGGTGCTCAGCCACATCCGCACCGCCTGGGGCAACCAGGCCGGCGTGCTCACGCCGCTGGAAGTCCACCGGATACGTGCCAACCAGGGCCGCTGAAGCGCCCCGGCGCCCCGCCGGTGCGCCCAGGCCGCAGGCGTTAAGGACGAAAACAGCCCGCAGCCCAGGCGCCGCCTGGGCGGGCAGCTATTGATTCGATAGCAGTTGCCCGCCGGCGCCCGCCTGGCTCACGGCGGTGGCGGTGACGGCGGCGCCGCCGCCTCGGCCATGCGGTCGCGCCGCGCCAGCCCCGGAAAGGCCCGCAACCACAGCGCCGCCACCAGGAGCGTGCCGACGCCGCCCGCCACCACCGAGCCGACCGGCCCGAGCAGCGCGGCCGTGGCGCCCGACTCGAACTCGCCGAGCTGGTTGGAGGCGCCGATGAACACCGAGTTGACCGCGCTCACCCGCCCGCGCATGTCGTTGGGCGTTTCGATCTGCACCAGGGTCTGGCGCACCACGACGCTGACCATGTCGGCGCCGCCCGAGACCGCCAGCGCCGCCAGCGACAGCACGAAATGCGTGGACAGGCCGAACACCAGCATGCACGCGCCATAGAGCGCCACCGCCGCCAGCATGGTGCGGCCGACGCGCCGGGTCAGCGGCCAGCGCGTCAGCACCACCGAGGTCAGCAAGGCGCCGGCCGCCGGCGCGCCGCGCAGCAGCCCCAGCCCCCACGGCCCGACATGCAGGATGTCGCGGGCAAACATCGGCAGCAGCGCCGTCGCCCCGCCCAGCAGCACCGCGAACAGGTCCAGCGACACCGCGCCCAGCAGCGCCTTTCGGCGCCAGACGAACTCGGCCCCGGCCAGCAGCGTGCGCAGCGACACCGGCTCGCGCGGCGGCGGCGCGTGGTCGTAGCGCAGCGCCCAGAGCAGCGCGCAGGCGCCGGCAAACAGCACCGTGCAGGCCGCGTACACCGCCGTGGCGCCGGCCACGAAAATCACCCCGCCCAGCGCCGGCCCGCTGATGATGGCCGCCTGCATGCCGGCCGAGCTGAAGGCCATGGCGCGCGGCAGCATCGCCGGGGGCACCAGCGTCGGCGTGAGCGCCTGCTGCGCCGGCATCTGAAAGGCCCGCGCCACGCCCAGCAGCACCGACAGGCCCAGCAGCAGCCCGCGCGTGGCCCAGCCCCCGCCGGCGCCCCAGCCCTGGGTGGCGGCCACCAGGGCCAGTGCCACGGCCGCCTGCGCGACCATGCAGGCCGCCACGATGCGGCCACGGTGCAGCCGGTCGGCCACGTGGCCGGCCACCAGCGTCAGGAGCAGCGCCGGCACGAACTGGTAGAGCCCCACCAGCCCCAGGTCCCAGGCGCTGCCGGTCAGGTCGTACATCTGCCAGCCCACGGCCACCATCAGCATCTGGTTGCCGGTGGTGCCCAGGATGCGGGCAAACCACATGCGCATGAAGGCGCGCTGATGGGTCAGTTCGGTGAAGCTGTGGGTGGTCATGGGCGGCGAGCTTAGCAGCCGGCCGTTTGCCCCGTGCGGCGCCCGCCCAAGCCGAACGGCGCCCGGTCGCTCCTTAATTGATAGCACGCTGCCCAGGCCGCGCTTGCGCGCGGGGCCTGTTGGACTTGAAAATGAGGCCAAGACACCCTGCTGGAAACTTCAAGGAGGCATGTGATGCACCGTTTCGTGATTGCCGGCGGCGGCGCCGGCGGGCTGGCGCTGGCCACGCAACTGGGCAAGACGCTCGGGCGCAGGCAACGCGCCCAGGTCACCCTGGTCGATGTGGCGCGCACGCACATCTGGAAGCCGCTGCTGCACCAGCTGGCCGCCGGCAGCTTTGACACGCATGCCGAGGAAATCGAGTACCTGGCGCAGGCGCACGCCAGCCATTTCCATTTCCGGCTCGGCCGCCTGAGCCGCCTGGACCGGGCGGCCAGGCGCATCGAACTGGCCGCCAGCCACGACGCGGACGGGCGCGAGATCACGCCGGTGCAGACGCTGGCTTACGACACGCTGGTCATCGCCGTGGGCAGCCAGACCAACGACTTCGGCACGCCCGGCGCGGCCGAGCATGCGATCAAGCTGGACACGCCGCAGGCCGCGCGCCAGCTCAACCAGCGCCTGATCAACGCCTGCATCCGCGCGCAGGCCGTGGCGCCCGGGGACGGCAACCCGCGCCTGCGCGTGGCCATCGTGGGCGGCGGGGCGACCGGCGTCGAACTGGCCGCCGAGCTGCACGCGGCCGCCAGCGTGCTGGCCAGCTACGGGCTGGAGCACCTGGACCCGGCCAAGGACGTG
>Ga0308157_10002679_pt1 | contig 28110 bp, 26 predicted proteins | sample PhyBR1_FD_201035 | JGI IMG/M metagenome (GOLD analysis project Ga0308157, IMG submission 201035) | Phyllosphere microbial communities from UC Gill Tract Community Farm, Albany, California, United States - DLSLB.R1 | ecosystem: Host-associated > Plants > Phyllosphere > Unclassified | place: USA...
CCCGCAATATGGATCGTCAATCAAGGGACTCGGCACCCGCCCCTGCTTGCCTGGGCTTATGGCAACGGCAGCAGGATACGGAAGTCCGTGTATCCAGGCCGGCTTTCGCACTCGATCACGCCCATGTGCTGCTGCACGAAGGTTTGCGCGAGGGTCAAGCCCAAGCCGCTGCCGCCCTCCCTGCCCGATACCAGCGGGTAGAAAATCCGGTCGCGGATCTGGGGTGCGATACCCGGTCCATTGTCGATGATATGCAAGTCTAATGCCAGCCCGTAGCGGACCTTGGCCAACGTGACCTGGCGAGCCACGCGCGTCTTGAAAACGATCTCCGCATCGCCCGCCTCGATGCGCGCCGCCAGCGCCTGGGCGGCGTTGTGCGCAATGTTGAGCACGGTCTGGATCAGCTGCTCCTTGTCGCCCCGGAACTCGGGAATCGAGGCGTCGTAGTCGCGCAGGATGGTCAGGCCGGACGGGAACTCGGCCAGCATCAGGCTGCGCACGCGCTCCAGCACTTCATGGATGTTGACGTCGCCGACGATGTGCGGCCGGCGGTGCGGCGCCAGCAGGCGGTCGACCAGCGTCTGCAGCCGGTCCGCCTCCTTGATGATGACCTGGGTGTACTCGCGCAGCTGGCCGGCGTGCAGCGCCGGCAGTTCCATCTCCAGCAGCTGCGCGGCGCCGCGGATGCCGCCCAGCGGGTTCTTGATCTCGTGCGCCAGGTTGCGGATCAGTTCCTTGTTGACCTGGCTCTGGTCGAGGATGCGCTCCTCGCGGTCCAGCTTGAGGTGCTGCAGGTGCTCGCGCAGCTCGATCAGCACGTGGCCGGCCGGGTCGTCCAGCGCCGAGACGATGCTGTGCACGTGCAGTGGATCGCGGCCGGCGCGCTCCAGCGTCAGGTCCTGGCGCAGGTCGGAGAACTTGTGCTCGCGCGCCTGCGTGCAGATGTTGTCGAGCTCGCTGGGATTGAGGAACTGCGCGCTCAGCGTTTGCCGCGACAGGGCCTTGAGCGAGCTCTCCAGCAGATTCTCGGCGGCCGCGTTGGCGTAGACGAAGCGGCCCTCGGTGTCCAGCAGCACCACGGCCGAAGCCAGCAGCTCCAGGCCCGCCAGGGCCGGCGGCCGGTGCTTGCCGGCGTTATGTAGACTCGTCATCGGATGTTCGCGATCTCACGTTTCAATGCTTCGATATTTTTCTCCGAGCGGCTGATGCTGTCGCGCATGCCGGCCACCCGGTCCAGGTATTTGGCGTAGTTGCGCTCGTCGCCACGCCGTTCCGGCTCGCCGTTGTTGAACTCCTTGCGCAGCTCGGCCAGCTTTTGCGTCTCGCTCTTGAGCTCATCCTCCAGGATGCCGCGGCGGTCGGCGTCGCGCGCGCGCTGCTCGGCGCTGTCGACACGCGGAAAATCGCCCGGCGTGCTGACCGGCGCCGGCACGTTGCGCGCAGGCGCGGCCTGGCGGCGCGGCGGCGCCGGGATCACCGCGCCCGGCAAATCCATGGACTTGCAATGGCTGCCGCGGTTGACGTCGGTGTACTCGATGCTGCCGCTGGGCGATACGCATTTGTAGATCTGCGCCTGGGCCTGCATCGCAATGCAGCCCAGCAGCGCCAGCGACGCCATCGACACACATCGTTTCAAGCTAGTTGTCATTCGAAATCCGTGGGTGAAACTATCCATCCCGAATATACAACATCCAAAGAAAAACGCGGGGAAAGCCATGCTCGCCCCGCGTTTTTTGCTGCGCTACAGGCACCGGCGTGGCCGATGCGTTGCTATTACAGCGAGTAGTACATGTCGAACTCGGCAGGGTGAGTCGTCATGCGCATGCGCTGGACGTCCTGCATTTTCAGTTCGATGTAGGCGTCGATCATGGAATCGCTGAACACGCCGCCACGGGTCAGGAACTCGCGGTCTTTGTTCAGTGCGTCCAGTGCCTCTTCCAGCGACGAGCACACGGTTGGGATCAGCGCGTCTTCTTCCGGCGGCAGGTGGTACAGATCTTTCGATGCTGCCTCGCCCGGATGGATCTTGTTGGCGATACCGTCCAGGCCGGCCATCAGCAGCGCGGCGAAGCACAGGTACACGTTGGCCAGTGGATCCGGGAAGCGGGTTTCGATACGGCGGCCTTTTGGATTGGCCACGTGTGGAATACGGATCGAAGCCGAACGGTTACGGGCCGAGTACGCCAGTTTGACCGGTGCTTCGAAGCCTGGAACCAGACGCTTGTACGAGTTGGTGCCTGGGTTGGTGATCGCGTTCAGCGCCTTGGCGTGCTTGATGATGCCGCCGATGTAGAACAGCGCGGTTTCCGACAGGCCGGCATAGCCGTCGCCGGCGAACAGGTTGACGCCGTCTTTCCAGATCGACTGGTGCACGTGCATGCCGGAACCATTGTCGCCAACGATAGGCTTAGGCATGAAGGTGGCGGTCTTGCCGTAGCTGTGGGCCACGTTCCAGACCACGTATTTCAGGTTCTGGGTCCAGTCGGCGCGCTCGACCAGGGTCGAGAACTTGGTGCCGATTTCGTTCTGGCCGGCGCCGGCCACTTCGTGGTGGTGCACTTCGACCGGGATGCCCAGCGATTCGAGGATCAGGCACATTTCCGAACGCATGTCCTGGAAGCTGTCCACTGGTGGCACTGGGAAGTAGCCGCCCTTGACGGTAGGACGATGGCCGCTGTTGCCGCCTTCGATTTCCTTGTCGGTGGTCCACGACGCTTCGTCGGAATCGATCTTGACGAAGCAGCCGGACATGTCGATCTTCCAGCGCACGCTGTCGAAGATGAAGAACTCTGGCTCCGGGCCGAAGTAGGCGGTGTCGCCCATGCCGGACGATTTCAGGTAGGCTTCAGCGCGCTTGGCGATGGAGCGTGGATCGCGGTCGTAACCCTTGCCGTCCGACGGTTCGATCACGTCGCACTGCATGAACAGGGTGGTCTCTTCCATGAACGGGTCGATGTTCGCGGTGTTTGGATCTGGCAGCAGAATCATGTCCGAAGCTTCGATGCCTTTCCAGCCGGCGATCGAGGAACCGTCGAAGGCGTGGCCCGATTCGAACTTGTCGATGTCGAAGTGCGACACAGGCACGGTGACGTGCTGTTCTTTACCACGGGTGTCGGCGAAACGGAAATCAACGAATTTGACTTCGTTTTCCTGGACCATTTTCAGAACTTCTGCGGCTGTCATTGCCATGCGTATCTCCTAAAGGAATGTGGGGCTCGTGCGCTCTTGGTAAGCAGTATCCGTGCCAGCCCAAAGTTCCGGGGCTTGTGTCGGTAGCGTCTTTGAACTCGCCGCCAAATGAATCTAAAATCCACGGGGAAGTCCAAGTGATGCTATTTGAGGCATTTCAATACCGCACCAACTCAGTGCATATTCGATATTTTGCACCGTATCTGTGCATTTCGGGAAATTTCCCGAAAATTGCACGGTCTTGGTGCGCCTGCGTGTGGTGCGTACGCAGGAGGCCTATAATAAACTCAAACTTATTTCTGGAACATGACATGAGCAAAATAGACGATATTCTTGCGCTGGCGCGCAGCCGCAGCAAAGACTGGCCCTATGCCGGCGCCGTCACGCCGCAGGAAGCGTATGAATTGGTCAGCGCGGACAACGCGGTCAAGCTGGTCGATGTGCGCACCCATGCGGAGCGCGACTGGGTCGGCCGGGTGGCCATTCCGGAGGCCCAACATGGTGCGGTGCAGTGGAGCCTGTATCCGGGCGGGATCGCCAATCATGAATTCATCGAGCAGCTGAACTCGGTGGCGCGCAAGGACCAGGTGATCCTGTTCCTGTGCCGTTCGGGCGTGCGCTCGCGCGGCGCCGCCAAGCTGGCCACCGAGCACGGCTACCAGCACTGCTACGACATCCTCGAAGGCTTCGAGGGCGAGAAGGACGAGCGCGGCCACCGCAAGAACATCAACGGCTGGTGCAAGGCCGACCTGCCCTGGATCGGCGCCTAGGTTCTACACCGCGGCGGTCTCGTCCGGCGTGGGCGCCGATTCGCCCATCAGGAACTGGATGCGCTTGCGCACGAACTGGATGTGGCTGCGCAAGCCGTACAAACCATCGGCGAACGACAGCGGAATCGACACCTGGTTGACCAGGTCCTCGATCTCGTTCAGGCGCACCAGCTGGCGCTCATAGACCTGCATGCGGATCTCCTCCGGCGCCTCCTCCACCGCCTGCTCCACCGCGCGCAGCTGGCCATACCAGCGGTACACGCGCGAACGGATGCGCCACACATACAGGGGCGGCACCACCTTGGACAGCGGCAGGATCAGCGCGCCCAGCGCCACCACCACCACCCACATGCGGTCGAGGAAATTGGCCAGCCAGAACGTCATGTAGCGCTGCAACAGCGGCGGACCGCTCTTGTAATACTTGGCCGCCTCGGCGTCGACCGGGATCTCGGTGTACTTGGCCGACGGGAACTGGCCCTGCTGCGAGAACCATCCCGCGCCGCCATGGATGCTGCTGGCCGCCTGCACGAACAGGTCCACCAGCGCCGGATGCAGGTCGTCGCGCGCCACCAGCGTGGCGGTCGGGGCGATCAGGTTGTAGTCCTCGGCCGGGATATCGCGGCCCAGGTCGACGATCCCCTGCGGCAGCACCACATGCGTCAGGAACGGCAGCTTGCGCGCGTAGGCCTCCGCCTGGTTGAAATTGAACAGCTTGATGCCGGGTGTTTGCAGCAGCATCTGGATCAGCGGCGCTTCCGGCGCCGAGGTGAACACCAGGCCGTCGATGCGGCCCTCCAGCAGCTCCACCGTGGCCGGCGTGTTGGCCAGCGAGAAGCGCTCCACCTCGCCCTTCTCGACACCGTTCAGCTCCAGCACCTGGCGGAACAGGCGCGGCGCGCCGGCGCCCTTCGGTCCGTAGTTGATCTTCATGCCGCGCAGCTGGGTCAGCTGGGTGATGGGCGGCTTGCCCTTGGTCTCGCGCAGGAACAGCCACAGCGGCTCGACAAACAGGCTGCCCAGCGAGGTCAGGCCTTCACGCTCGGCCGCCTCCTCGTTGGTGGAGCCGCTCTGGACGAAGGCGATATCGACCTCGCCGGCCTTGAGACGCTTGAGGTTCTCGCCCGAGCCGGCGGACGGCACCAGCGTCACCTTCACACCGTGCTTGGCCAGCGCGGCCGCGTACTTCTTGCCGAATTCCGAATAGGCGCTGTTTTCCTGGCCGGTCGCCAGGCGCACCGTGCGCGGCGGTTGCGGATCCACCAGCCAGTAGGCCAGTGCGCAAACGCCGGCGATCAGCGCGATGGAAGGAGCGGCGGCGACAAACAAGTCCCGCAACGAAAACTGCGTGAACTTGAGGATTTTGGACATATGGTGGCGTATCGGTTTCATGGGCTGATACATTGCCCACAAATCAACGTGGGGTCAAGTCTGACATTCGGACACGAGCTCAGCCGTAGGACGCGCCTAGGGCTGAGCTCGTGTCCGAATGTCAAACTTGACCCCAAAGTTTAGCCGCCGCAAGCTTGCAGGGGCGGCGTTGTGGATGCGGTGGCGTTGCCGCCGGTTTTGACGATCGCCGGCGGCGTAACGCCCGGCTTGGCGATTGGATGCGGTTCGATCAGCGGCATCAGGCTCGGCGCCAGCACCACCAGCAGCTGCACCGGCAGCGCGCTGGTGAAGTCGTAGTGCTTCGAGTCCGGCCCGTGCACGTAGGCCGTCATCGAGCCGAAGAAGCGCTCGCCGATGTTGAACACGAAGGTCGCCGAGCGGTTCACGTAGCGCGATTCGATCAGCCGTCCGCCGCCACCGTACACGTCGAAGCGCTGGTCGCCGGTGCCGGTCTTGCCGCCGACCGGAATCACCTTGCCGTCCGAGCCGACGAAGGCCATGCGCGCCCGCTTGGCCGTGCCGTCCGACACCACGCCGCGTATCGCGTCGGCCACCACGCGCGCCACTTCCGGCGATATGACCTGTTCGTTGGTGGTGGGTTTGGCCTTGCTCACGATGGTCTCGTACGGCGTGCCCGCGGCGAAGTGCAGCGAGCTGATGCGTTGGCTGGTCTTGCGCACGCCGCCGTTGACGATAATCCCCATCAGCTCCGCCAGCGCGGCCGGACGGTCGGCCGACGCGCCCAGCGTGGTCGCGTACGACGGCACCAGCGATTCGAACGGATAGCCCATCTTCTTCCACTGCTTGTGGATTTCCATGAAGCCTTCCACCTCGATCAGCCCGGCGATGCGCTTGTCCTGCGCGTGCTTGTGGTGGGTCTTGAACAGCCACTGGTAGACTTCCTGCCGCTCCTTCTCGCTGGCGGCCGTCATCTGCGACAGCGTCGCGCCCGGATGCAGGCGCATGTACGCCGCCATCCACAGCTCCAGCGGGTGCACGCTGGCCAGGTAGCCGCGGTCGGCCAGCGACCATTTGTCGATCGCGTACTGGTCGTACAGCTTGGCCACGCGCTCTTCCGGCACTTCGTTCTGCGACGGCAGGTTGTCCTTCAGGAAGGCGGCGAACTGCTGCTGGCTGGCCAGCGGATACACGGTGCGGTGGATCACCGCCAGCCGCACCGGCGTGCTGCGGATGTTCGCCAGCAGAATCTTGTCCAGCTCGGACTCCGGCTTGCCCTTGTACTTCAGGTAGAAGCGCGCCAGGAATTCCTTGCCTTCCTTGTCGGCGAAGCGCGCCAGGTATTGCGCGCGGCGCGGGTCGTCCGAATCGGCCAGCAGCGACGCCGACGAACCCGGCGTCTGGAACATGTAGTACTTGGCGACGTCGCGCATCAGGCGCACGAACACCAGGTTGGTGGAATGGCGCAGCGCTTCGGTCACGGTCAGGATCTTGCCGTTGTCTTCCTTCGAGAAGTTGCCGAAGTGGTGCAGACCGCCGCCGGTGAAGAAGCCCTCGCCCGGATTGCCGGAATACTTGCGCTCCATGGCCGCGTTCAGCATCGGTGTCAGCTCGCGTCCTCCCTTATCCAGCGGCAGCGCCTTGAAATACTCCAGCGCCCATTGCGACAACTTGTCCTGCGGATCGACCGTCACCTTGCCCAGCGCGGCCGCGTCCATGCCGCCGAACTTCTTGTGCAGCTGGTCGACGATGTCGAGGTAGGTCACCAGCGTGCGCAGCTTGGCGGTCGAGCCCAGGTCCAGCTTGGCGCCTTCGTTGATGTCCAGCGGCTGGTCGAAGTTGTCCGTCTGCAGGCGCAGCAGGTTGTTCTGCTCGCCCTTCTCCAGCAAGGTGAAGCTGTACACCACGTTGGCCGGATCGCCGTTGCCCAGCATGCCCTTGCCGGTCAGGCCGGCGGCCTTGGCCTTCTCGGGATCGCGCAGGTCGCGCAGCACCTGCGTGACGGCGGTCTGCGCCTGCGCGTCCAGCGTGCTGGTCACGCTCAGGTCGAGGCGGTCCAGGTTGTACATGCGGTTGTCGCCCAGCAGGTTGGCCAGGTGGTTGCGGATCGCGTTCGAGGCCTTGCGCGAGACGAAGGTCATGGCCGGCGCCGATTCCACGCCGTTGCCGGTGGCCGGATGCAGCTTCTGCTGCAAGGCCAGGTCGCGCATGGCCGGCGTGATGATGCCGTCCTGCGCCAGGATGCGCAGGTGGCTGTTGGCCAGCACTTCCAGGTCGGCCGCGCCGTTGCCCAGGTAGTAGCTGGGGCGGCGCTGCGCGATCATCAGGCTCAGCGCTTCCTTGTAGGTCAGCGCGGTTTCCGCGTCGGGATTGTCGAGCTTGCCACTAAGCAGGCGGTTGAAGTCGGCGAAGCCGCGGCCGTACCACACCCACATGCCGTCGCCGATGCCGTTCACTTCGCCGTAGCCGGGCTTGGCCGACAGCGGCACCGTGTTCAGGTAGTCGATCACGATGCGGCGCCGCGCCTTGGTGGTGTCCGGCCCGTCCTGGTAGGAGCGCAGGCTGGCCGAGACCATCTGCTGCAGCTTGTCCTTCATCGAACCCGTGCGGCCTTCCGGCGAGTGGCGGTATTTTTCGATCTGCGTGGCCAGCGTGCTGCCGCCCGCCGCGCGGTGGCCGCCGGCGACCGAGCTGACGCTCTTCTCGATCACCGCCTTGCCCAGCCGGTCCCATTCGACGGCCGGATTGCGGGTCGGATATTTGGTGTCGAGCAGCTCGCGGTTTTCAATGAACAGCAGGCTGTTGACCAGCGCCGTCGGCGCCTGCTCGAACTTGTTGTAGACCCGCTCCGGATAGCTGGCCGCGAACAACTGCTGCGCGCGGCAGTCGTAGATCGTCAGGCCGGTCTTGGTCTTTTCGCGGTAGGTGGCGAACACGCCCATGTCGGCCAGCTCGGCCATCTTGGGCGAGATGCGCGCCTGCGCGCTGACCTGGTAGTCGCGCGCGCTCAGCTTGCCCAGGTAATCCGGCAGGCCGGCGTAGCCGAGCCGCTCGTCGTACGGGCTGTCTTTCGGGAAGCGGATCGATTTGCTCGGGCCGGGCTCCATCTTGTACGTCATCTTGCCGACCAGGTCGGTGAAGATGCGCGCCTGTATGCTGGAGGTGCGGGTTTCCTGGATGCCCCAGTACACCGCGAACGACAGGCCGACCAGCAGCACCAGCAGGAAGGCGTTGCGCGAGCGCTTGCTCTTCGGCGGTGCGGTGGGTGGCGGCGCGTCCATCTGGGCCTGCGCCAGATGCGCCTCGGCCTGCTCGGGAGTTGGGGCTGGCACGACACGCAAGTGCCGTGGACGGCGATAGCCAAACGCTGCGGCGCCTGCGCGCAATTTGCGCACTGCGCGGACAACAAGACGGGGCCGGCGGAAACGACGATTGCTTAACATATGATTCAAACCGGTCAGCTGTTTCAGTAGAACTTACTCGGACTTGCTAGCTTCCATTGCACCACATCGGCGGCGCATCCATCGGCGCGAAGGCAGAATAATTTCACTGCGCGGTTTGTTTTTCGCAAAAAAACAACGGCGCTCTCTCCGAGGAAAGAACGCCGTTCGACCCCATCTGATAGCAGTGTGATACTAGGTGTTGCTGAACTCTACATTCATCTTCTTGAGCTCCGCGCATAAATGCAGAAACGCTGTGGCTGTCTGGGCCGCTTCGCCTTTGACGCCCAGCTCGATATGCCGGCGCGTGTTGGCGTCGCCCACGCTCGGCAGGCTGAACACCTTCACGCGCGGGAACTGCGATTCGATCGCCACCATCAGCGGCGTCAGCGCCGATTCGGCCGCCTCGTACACCAGCACCGACTGCTCCAGGCGCGGCTCGCGGTTGAACAGGTCGGCGTAGTGGTTGTCCAGCACCCACTCGATCATCGGCCAGGCCATCACCGGGAAGCCCGGCACAAAATAATGCTTGTGCAGCGCGAAGCCGGCAACGTTGTTGTATGGATTAGGAATCAGCGCCGCGCCCTGCGCGAACTCGGCCATTTTCAGGCGGTGCAGGTTTTCTTCCGAGTTCAGGTCGACCTCCTGGCCGGCATCCTTGCCCATTTGCAGGATGCGCTGCTGGATGTTGATCTTGCCCTGTTCGTGCATCACCAGCGGCAGGCCCAGCGCGTTGGCCGCGGCCAGGCGCGTGTGGTCGTCCGGCGTGGCGCCGATGCCGCCGCAGCAGAACACGATGTCGTCGCTGGCGAAGGTGCGCTTGAGCGTGGCCGTGATGCGCTCGGGATCGTCGGCCAGGATCTCGGCCCAGTTCAGCTGCAGGCCGCGCGCCGCCAGCAGTTGCACGACTTTGGGGAAATGCTGGTCGACGCGCCTGCCGGACAGGATTTCGTCGCCGATGATGATGAGACCGATCGCCATGCTAGCCTGCTTTCTTTAAGGGGTGATAACCAGCGCCTCGGCGCGCAAGCGCGCCAGCGCATCGAGACAATAATACGCAAACCACAAGCCGGTGAAAATAAACACCAGCACATACAGCCAGATCGACGCCGCCGCCAGGAAGGGGAAGAACGCCACCGACAGCACCGTGCCGCCCAGCCAGATCGCGCCCGGCAAGGCGCCGGCCAGGCCCGAGATCACGCCGATCGCCAGCAGGCGCCAGCGGTGCTCGGCCAGGATATGGCGGCGCTCGTCGGCCGAGGCGTAGTCGGCCAGGGCATCATAGACCATCACGCGGCAGGTCAGCCAGCCCCACAGCAGCGCCTGCACCACCATCGCCAGCGGCGGGAAGAAGTACAGCGGCAACGTCAGTATCCACAGGCCGATGAAGATCGCCATGCCGCCCAGCGCGGTGACGGCGCTGCCGACCAGGCTGCCGCCCTTGCGCTGTTCCAGCTGCGGATAGTGGCGCAAGCCGACGTGGCGGCCGATCAGCGGCATCGCGATCACGCCGATGAAAATCAGCGCGGTCAGGATCATCAGCGGCAGGAACAGCAGCATGGCGATCAGCGGCGGCATCACGGTTTTCAAAAATGCCAGGCCCAGCGAGGTGAGCAGGTTGCCGGCCGGCGCGAACAGGTTGTGCTCGGCGAACTGCGCGTGCACGTAGTCGATCAGCGGTTGCAGCCAGAAGTACAGGGCCACGGCCCACACGCCGACCGCCAGCAGGAACGGCGCCAGGCTCATCGCCAGCATCTTGCCATGCCATTGCGACAGGAAGGCGCGGCCCCAGGAACGGATTACATTGCTCATCAGACGACATCCTTGCGTGCGTATTCAACCATGCGCTTCAGTCCCAGCCATTGCTGCGACCAGAAGCCCTTGCCGTACTCGCGTCCCGGCGTGACCGTACCCTGGGCGTCGGTCTGCGGCAGCTGGTCGCGGATGCCGGTGGCGACAAAGGCCGGCGTGAAATTGGCGGTGCGGAAAATGATGTCCCATATCGGCAGCAGCACGGCGAAATTGCAGCCGCCCAGCGTGCCCTTGCCGTGCGATTCGTGGCCGACGCCGATCGCGTGGTGCATGCGGTGGTAGCGCGGCGACACCAGCAGCCATTCGCCGACGCGGCCGAAGTGGATGCGGACGTTGGCGTGCTGCAGGCTCTGCAGGATGCGCGAGACCGACACCAGCATCACGTACTGCGACGGCTCGACGCCGATGCACAGCGCGATCACGCCCATGTAGACGTCGCGCAGCAGGTCGTCGAGCAGGTGGTTGCGGTTGTCGCTCCACAGGTTCATGTTCTGCTGGCTGTGGTGCAGGCCGTGCAAGCCCCACCACCAGTTGAACTGGTGCGAGGCGCGGTGGTACCAGTAGTCGAAGAAATCCAGCACGACGAAGTACACCAGGAAGGCGCCCAGCGGACTGATGCCCGGCCACAGCGATTCCAGGTTGAACGGATGGAAGCTTTCGAAGCGCAGCATGGCGGCCACGCTGTCCATCAGCGGATCGAGCGTGAAGAAGATCAGCACCGAGAACAGGCCGATGCGGTGCAGCACGGTGTAGATGAAGTCGTTCCAGCGCGCGCGCGGGTCGGTGATCTTGTGCACCGGGATCATCGCCTCCAGCGGACGCAGCACCAGGAACAGCAGGATCAGCTCCAGCACGCCGATCAGCAGCCATTCGGTGCCCTCGAACGCTTCCTCGACGAATTCGCCGAAGCCGAGCTGAAACACCAGCGGCTGGATCACCGTCTCGAACAACCAGCCTTGGGCGACGCCCAGCCAGTCGGAAAATAATTGCATCATGGGTGTTTCGAACTCGGCTTGAACTGTGAAAGATAGTCAGGATGCTCGCGCAGCGTGGCGAAGCAATAACCTTTTTGCTCCAGGCCGCTGATCAGCGGCTCGAGGTTGGCCGGCGCCCACGCATCCTTGCGCGACCAGATGCCCATGTGGGCGACGAAGATGTCGCCATCCCGCAGATCGCGCAGGGACTTCTGCAACAATACCGCATTCGGGTAGGCCGTGCTGGAGAGCTCGTCGCCGGAGAAGCCGGCCGGCGCCCAGCCCACGTGGGCGTAGCCGCAGGCCTTTGCCGCGGCCAGCGAGCGCGGCGAGGTGCGGCCGGCCGGCGCGCGCCAGATCGGGTCCAGGTGCTTGCCGGTCAGTTCGACGAAGCGCTGGTCGACGCGTTTGATTTCCTCGCAATACTGCGCCGGCGTCAACGTCCGCACCTTGCCGGCGTGCGCGCCGAAGCCGGGCTTGACCTGCAGGGTGCCGTCGGCGCCGTCCTTGACCAGCACGTCGTGGTCGAAGGTGTGGGAACCGATCGCATGGCCCTCGGCCACGCGGGCCTTCCAGTAGGCCGACCAGGCCGGGTCCAGCGAGTAGTCGCCGTTGATGGTTTTCTCGTTGGCCAGGAAGAAGGTGGCCTTGATCTGGTGGCGCTTGAGCGTGTCGGCGATCAGTTCGGCCTGCGACTGGCTGCCGGTGTCGAAGGTCAGGTAGATGGTGCCTTTGCAGGCGCCGTGGCGCAGCAACGCCGCCTGCGGCTTGGCGCCGGCGGCCGATGCGGCCGTCACGGCTGCCGCTGCGGGTGCCTTCGCTGTTGCCTGCGCTGCGTGCATTGCGGATGCGGCGGATGCGGCCTGCGCTGGCGGTGTTGCCGGCGCTGCGGGCTCCGCCGGTGCCGCGCCCATCGCGGCGGCGATGCCGGCGGCCTTGGCCTCGGCCGCGCGCCGCGCCGGGCCGTTGAGGCTGCGCGCATGGGCGTTGGCGGCGCGGGCGGCGTCGTTGAGGTCGCGCGCGTCGCTGTTGGCCGCGCTGGCCGTCCTGGCGTTGTCGGCGGCCTGCGACGCCGGCACGGCCGCCAGCGCCAGCATGGTCAGGGCGGCGGCGGCCTTCATTACATGCGCTGGGCGGAGTTAAAGAAGAACACCCCGTGCGGCGAGCGTCCCACCGGTATCAGCTTGGTGACCTTGCGGGTAGCCAGGTCGATCACGGCCACTTTCTTGATCCAGCGCAGCGTGACCCACATGGTCTTGCCGTCGGCGGTGACTTCCATGCAATCCGGGCCGCCGGGCACATTGATCTGGCCGACGTTTTCCAGCGTCTTCTGGTCGATGATGTTGATCGAGTTCGACACCCGGTTCGACACGTACACATTGCGGCCGTCGCCGGCCGAGCGGAAGTTGTGCGCGCCCTGCCCGGTCTTGATGCGCTTGACGGTCTTCTGGGTTTTCCAGTCGATCACCTCGACATAGTCGCTGCCCATGATGCCGACCAGCAGATACTTGTCGTCCGGCGTCATGGCGATACCGGCCGGCAGCTTACCGACCGACATGGTCCACTTCAGCGTCTGCGTGGCGAGGTCGATGGCGCTGACCTGGTCGCTGCCCTGCTGGGTGATGAACACCATGTTGCTGGCGGCGTTGAAGGCCATGTGGCTGGGCAGCTTGGCCAGCGGGATGCGCTTGGCCAGCGTCAGGTTGGCGCCGTCGTACTTGTACAGGTCGACGCGGTCCAGGCGCAGCGAGTTCGACACGAACCATTTCTGGTCCGGCGAAAAGCCGATCTGGTACGGGTCGAGAATGTCCTTGATGGTGCGCTGGATCTGCCCGCTTTTCGGATCGAGGAAGATCAGTTCATTGCCCACCGAGCTGGCGACGATCAGGGACTTGTTGTCCGGGGTCGCCATCAGGTGGTGGGGTTCCTTGCCGACCGGGAAGGTGGACAGGTCTTTGTAGGTTTCCTGGTCCAGCAGCTGCACGGTGGCGTCGCGCGAGTTGAGCACAACCACCACGTTCGCCTGCGCGCTGCCGAGGGCAGAGGCGGCGCAGACACAGGAAAGCACGATACGGCGGAAACTACGGAACATGTAAAAATCGCTTGAAAGACCAAAACGTTTATTTTACGTGCAAACTGCGCCGGGACGAGACAAATGCCGCAATTATTCCTCGGTGCGGACGCCCTGCTACAATTCGCGATTGTCATTAACGTCTACATAGAAGGAAAATCATGTCCACCATCACCACCGACTCCGGCCTGCAATACATCGAACTGACCGTGGGCGAAGGCGAAGTCGCCAAAGCCGGCCAGAACGTCACCGTGCACTACACCGGCTGGCTGCGCAACGACGACGGCACCAAGGGTCCGAAGTTCGACTCCAGCAAAGACCGCAACGATCCATTCGAATTCGCGCTGGGCGCGGGCATGGTCATCCGCGGCTGGGACGAAGGCGTGCAAGGCATGAAGATCGGCGGCGTGCGCCAGCTGATCATCCCGGCCGACCTGGGCTACGGCTCGCGCGGCGCCGGTGGCGTGATCCCGCCGAACGCCACCTTGATTTTTGATGTGGAACTGCTGGGCGTTTAAGCACCACCACCGTCATTCCCGCGCACGCGGGAATGACGCAGTCAGCGCTGCCAGTTCCTGCGCAGCGCTTCCACTTCCGCTCGCGTGTCGAGCATGCCGCCGACGATGCGCTGGTCGATCGCTTCCAGCAGCGCCGTCGGCATCTCGCTGCCGGCCATACGGTAGCTGGCCGGCGCCGGCAGCGGCCGCGCGTTCTGCACCAGCACCGGTATCCGCCACTCATCGCCGCCACGGCAGGCGATCCCCACCAGATCCTGATTCAAGCCCACCAGCGTGAAGCTGCGGCAGTAGCCGCCCTCGTTCGACAGAAAACTCAGCCCGACCCGCACATCGCCCTCGGACGGCGCGGCGCCGCCCATCTGCTGCGTCAAGGCGTGGTCCAGCCGGCCCTGCGCGACCAGCATGCCGTTGCGGCTGAAGACGGTGGTGGGCGCGGCGGCGGTCTCGCCGAACCAGCCCGGCTGCCAGCGCGCCAGCCCGAACCTGCCCGCCGCCAGGCCCAGCACCATGACCAGCCCGAGCGCGCCCCATTCCAGCCAGCCCCACTGGCGCTTGGCGGCCTTGCGCGCGGCCAGCTGCTGCGCCGCGCGTTGCGCGCGCACGGCGGCCAGCTGCACCACGTTGGCGTGGCGCGGATGCGGCGCCTGGTCCGCATAGCGTTCCTCGCGCGCCGCGCGCAGGCGCGCCACGCGGCGGCCGATGCTGCTGTCGCGGCGCATGGCGGATTCGACGGCGCGGCGGGTGGCGTCGTCCAGATCGCCGTCGGCATAAGCAATCAGTGTCTCGTCTGAAAAGGTCATGATTCCCGTCCTGGATCGTCTCATCATAAACCTTTTTGCAGCGCGATGCGGCGCCGCGCGCATCGCGTAGAGCCAGTAAACACGGGGGTTTTATTGCACTGCAGCGTGGCACGGCAGCTACTGCAAGGGCTACTTCGTACAGAAACCATTACATTTGACAATATTTATGCTAATCTGCGCGCTCTAATAACCAAGGAGGTAGTAATGAAAAAAGGCGAATTGATTGCAGAATTTGCGAAACGCACTGAAGTGTCCGCTGCTGCCGCCAACGGTGCAGTGAATACTCTGATCGCCATCATCACCGAGCGTCTGAAAAAAGGCGACACGGTAGGCATCACCGGCTTCGGCACCTTCTCCGTAGCGAAACGCGCAGCCCGTAAAGGCCGCAATCCTGCAACCGGCGAAGCGATCAAGATCGCCGCGTCGAAAACCCCAAAATTCTCGGCTGGCGCGACCCTGAAGTCGGCAGTCAACCCGACGAAGAAGAAGTAAGCGCAGGCCGGCACGCGGCGTTCGCGCCGCGGTGCCAGTGCCCGCGAGGGCACCGGAAACGGCGGACAAGCCAGGTCTTCGGACCGGCTGGTCCGCCGTTCTGTTTTTGAGGAGACCCTCTAGCGGTTTTGGCGGCGGCTGCGGGTATGATGGCGCGTACCCCATACCTACCGAGGAGAAGTGATGAGTTTAGAAGAGCAATTCGCGCAAGCCCAGCTGGATTCCAAGAACCTGCCTGAGCGCCCGGACAACATGACGCTGCTGAAGATCTACGCGCTGTTCAAGCAGGGTTCGGCGGGCGACGCCACCGGCGAGCGTCCCGGCATGACCGACTTCGTCGGCCGCGCCAAGTTCGACGCCTGGGCCGCGCTGAAAGGCACCTCGCTGGACGAGGCCAAGCAGCAGTACATCGACCTGATCGAAGGTCTGAAATAAGCAAAACCCGGCCTGAGCCGGGTTTTTTCATGCGGCGGTGAACACCCGGCGCATCTTGTCGGCCACCTTGGCCTCGATCTGCGACGAGAACGCGCTGAACAGGAAGCCCAGCGCGATATGCAGCTTGGCCTGCTCCGGCAGCAGGCTCAGCGAGCCGCTGACGCCGCTGCGCTCGAAGCGCAACACATCGCCGTCCCAGGCGCATTCCAGTTCGAATTGTTCGGCCAGCTTGTCGGCCACTTGTTGGGCGGCCGCGCGGGCCTGCTCAGGCGCCAAGTGGTGCACCTGCACGATGTTGATGTCAGCCATCCGGCATCCTCGGTCAATTAAGAAGGCGACATGATGCCAGTTGCGCCGCAGCCGCGCCAGCACCGGCCGAAACTTGTTCGACATCAAATTGATATCCAACTTCCCCCGCCCATGCTCCCCGAACGCATTTGCTTATAGGTATTGTATATAAGCGCAGTTTGTGAGAAATAGCGAATTACCTTAAAATACAGTGCTTTGCCGAGGTTAGCCGGGCCATCCCATCGCCACCGACGCCGCTGCACACCAACATTGATAGGACTGTTATGACCCACGTTGTCACCGAATCTTGCATCAGCTGCCGTTACACGGACTGCGTCGATGTTTGCCCGGTAGATTGTTTCCGCCAAGGCCCGAACTTCCTCGCCATCGATCCCGACGAGTGCATCGACTGCGCCGTGTGCGTGGCCGAATGCCCGGTCAACGCGATTTTCGCCGAGGAAGACGTGCCGGGCGACCAGCAGCAATTCATCAAGATCAACGTCGACCTGGCCCGCAACTGGCCGTCGATCACCAAGACCATCCCGCCCCTGCCGGAAGCGGAGCAGTTCAAGGACGTCAAAGAAAAGCTGCACCTGCTGGTACGCTAAGACCCCGCGTCTGGCCAGGCAGCCCAGGGCAGCGCCTTCCGCGTCCGCTGGCGACAGCCGCCGCGCAGCCCAGTGTTGCCTAACCATTATCGAATTAACAGGAAACCACGTATGAATAGCACTGTCACTCCTCCTGGCGTCATCGAAGCCGATGCCGTCATCATCGGCGCCGGCCCGGTCGGCCTGTTCCAGGTCTTCGAACTCGGCCTGCTGGAAATCAAAGCCCACGTGATCGATTCGCTGGGCGCGGTGGGCGGACAGTGCGTGGAACTGTATCCCGACAAGCCGATCTACGACATCCCCGCCGTGCCGTCGTGCACCGGCCAGGAACTGACCGACAACCTGCTCAAGCAGATCGAGCCGTTCGAGCCGACCTTCCACCTGGGCCAGGAAGTGACCAAGGTCGCACGCCGCGACGACGGCCGTTTCGACGTTGAAACCAGCACCGGCACCCAGTTCATCACCAAGACCATCTTCATCGCGGCCGGCGTCGGCTCGTTCCAGGCGCGCACGCTGAAGGTGGACGGTATCGAAGTGTTCGAAGGCAGCCAGCTGCACTACAAGGTCAAGGACCCAGCCATCTTCGAAGGCAAGAACCTGGTCATCTGCGGCGGCGGCGACTCCGCGCTGGACTGGGCGCTGAACTTCGTCGGCAAGGCCGAGTCGGTCGTGTTGCTGCACCGCCGCGAGGACTTCCGCGCCGCGCCGGCCTCGGTCGCCAAGATGAAAGCCTTGTGCGATGAATACGAAATGCAGCTGATCATCGGCCAGGCCACCGGCTACGAAGCCGGCGACGACGGCAAGCTGAACCATCTGAAAGTGACCGGCGCCGACGGCGTCACCCGCCGCGTGCCGCTGGACATGCTGCTGGTGTTCTTCGGCCTGTCGCCGAAGCTGGGTCCGATCGCCGAATGGGGCCTGGACATCGAACGCCGCCAGCTGAAGGTGCAAAACACCGAGAAGTTCGAGACCAACGTGCCGGGCATCTTCGCCGTGGGCGACATCAACACCTATCCGGGCAAGAAAAAACTGATCCTGTCGGGCTTCCACGAAGCCGCGCTGGCCGCCTTCGGCGCCGCGCCGTACATCTTCCCGGACAAGAAGATCCACATGCAATACACCACCACTTCGCCGAAGCTGCACAAGGTGCTGGGCGTGGAAACGCCGGTCTTCGACTAAGCAACACTAGCAGTTGTCCTACACGAAAGCAGCGGAAACGCTGCTTTTTTTTTGATCCTGCTCTATTATTATTTGACCACGCCAGCATTGTGGATACTACGTAGGCTTGCCCGACAGTATTTTGGAATGCTTTACGTCACGAACAAAAAATCTATAATTTGGCTTATGATGTATGGTATTGGTGCATCGCACCAAGCTCTTGACTCCAGGAATACATATGCTCTACCACCTGCACGAAATGCAACGCTCGTTCCTGACGCCTCTGATGCAATGGGCCGACGCGTCCTCCAAGATGTTCACCAATCCCGTCTCGCCACTGGCGCACACGCCGTTTTCGCAACGCATCGCGGCCGGCTACGAGTTGATGTACCGGCTGGGCAAGGATTACGAGAAACCGGCGTTTGAAATCGACAGCACCGAAGTCAAGGGCGAAACCATCGGCATCATCGAGCAGGTGGTGCTGCACAAGCCTTTCTGCCGCCTGATCCACTTCAAGAAGGACCTGGACGACAAGAAAACCAAGGCCCTGAAACAGCCGACCGTGCTGCTGGTGGCGCCGCTGTCCGGCCACCACTCGACGCTGCTGCGCGACACCGTGCGCGGCCTGTTGCACGACCACGACGTCTACATCACCGATTGGACCGACGCGCGAATGGTACCGCTATCTGAAGGCGCGTTCCACCTCGACGACTACATCTACTACGTGCAGGACTTCATCCGCATGCTGGGCCCGGACGTGCACGTGATCTCGGTCTGCCAGCCGACCGTGCCGGTGCTGGCGGCGATTTCGCTGATGGCCACCGCCAAGGATCCGAAACTGCCGAAGACCATGACCATGATGGGCGGCCCGATCGACCCGCGCCGCTCGCCGACGCAGGTCAACAACCTGGCCACCGAAAAGAAATTCTCGTGGTTTGAAAACACCGTGATCTACGCGGTGCCGCCCAACTATCCGGGCTTCGGCCGCAAGGTGTACCCGGGCTTCCTGCAGCACGCCGGCTTCATCGCCATGAACCCGGGCCGCCACGCGCAGAGCCACCGCGAGTTCTACATGCACCTGGTCGAGGGCGACGACGAGCCGGCCGACAGCCACCGCAAGTTCTACGACGAGTACAACGCCGTGCTGGACATGCCGGCCGAATACTACCTGGACACCATCAAGACCGTGTTCCAGGACTTCGCGCTGCCCAAGGGCACGTGGACGGTCGGCGGCAAGCCGGTGCGTCCGCAGGACATCACCACCGTGGCGCTGTTCACCGTCGAGGGCGAGCTGGACGACATCTCCGGCGCCGGCCAGACCCAGGCCGCGCACGACCTGTGCAGCGGCATCCCGGCCGACATGCAACAGGACTTCGTGGCGCCGCAAGCCGGCCACTACGGCATCTTCTCCGGCCGCCGCTGGCGCGAAGTGGTGTGCCCGAAGATCACCGAGTTCATCAAGAAGCACGGCTAAGTCCGGCACCCGGCAAGATCCCCGCCCGCGCGGGGATTTTTTTTGTCCGGACAATTTATATCATGGCGTGATATATTCGCTGCTTTCGAACTCAACGCAGCCGCCATGCCCCCACGCCCGCCCCCGCTCGACAAGGCCGACTTCGCCGCCCTGTCCGAATTCCGCTACCAGATGCGGCGCTTCGAGCGCTTTTCCGAAGACGTGGTGCAAGCCAAGGGCATCACGCCGCTGCAGTACCTGCTGCTGCTGCACCTGAAGGGCTATCCCGGCCGCGACTGGGCCACCGTCGGCGAGCTGGCCGAGCGGCTGCAGGCCAAGCCGCACGGCGTGGTGGCGCTGGTGTCGCGCTGCGAGGCCGGCGGCCTGGTCGAGCGGCGCGTCAGCGACACCGACCGCCGCCGGGTCGAAGTCCACCTGCTCAAGCACGGCGAGGCCATGCTCAGCCAGCTGGCCGAGCTGCACCGCGCCGAACTGCTGTCGCTCGACGGCGTCTTCACCATCCCCAAACTCGACCGGGACGACCATGCAAAATAACTACGACAACCGCCGCGACTTCGACGGCAACGCCCGGCTGGTGCTGATCGCCGCCATCGCCGCCGTGGTCGGCGCGCTCAGCACGCTGACCGCCGGCCTGCTGCTGCACGCCATCAGCTTCTTCACCAACCTGTTCTTCTTCCAGCGGCTCTCGACCGAAGCGGCCTCGCCGGCCGCGCACACGCTGGGCGCCTGGGTCATCGCGGTGCCGGTGATCGGCGGCCTGGTGATCGGCCTGATCGCCCGCTACGGCTCCGAGCAGATCCGCGGCCACGGCATCCCGGAAGCGATCGAGGCCATCCTGTTCAAGAAAAGCAGCATGTCGCCCAAGGTGGCCGTGCTCAAACCGCTCGCCTCCGGCATCGCCATCGGCAGCGGCGGCCCGTTCGGCGCCGAGGGCCCGATCATCATGACCGGCGGCGCGGTCGGCTCGCTGATCGCGCAGCACTTCCACCTCAGCGGCGCCGAGCGCAAGGCCCTGCTGGTGGCCGGCGCCGTGGCCGGCATGACCGCCATCTTCGGCACGCCCATCGCCGCGCTGCTGCTGGCGCTGGAACTGCTGCTGTTCGAACTGCGCCCGCGCAGCCTGGCGCCGGTGGCCGTGGCCTGCGCCGTGGCCGGCTTCCTGCGCCCGCTGCTGCTCGACAGCGGCCCGCTGTTCCCGCTGCGGACCGAGGCGCTGCCGCCGTCGGCCCTGCTGTCCTGCCTGATCGCCGGCGTGCTGTGCGGCGCGCTGGCCTGGCTGCTGTCGACCGCGCTGTACCGCGTCGAGGACGGTTTCCACAAGCTGCCGCTGCACTGGATGTGGTGGCCCGCGCTGGGCGGGCTGGCGGTCGGCATCGGCGGCTACCTGCAGCCGCGCGCGCTGGGCGTCGGCTACGACGTCATCGGCGACCTGCTCAACAACCACCTGGCCGCCGGCGCCATCGCCGCGCTGCTGCTGGTCAAGGCCGTGATCTGGCTGCTGGCGCTGGGCTCGGGCACCTCCGGCGGGGTGCTGGCGCCGCTGCTGATGCTGGGCGCCGGCCTGGGCGCGCTGCTCGGCCCCTGGCTGCCCGGCCACACGCCGGCCGTGTGGCCGCTGGTGTTCATGGCCGCCACGCTGGGCGGCATGATGCGCGCGCCGGTGATGGCGGTGGTGTTCGCGTTCGAGCTCACGCACGACATCAACGCCGTGCTGCCGGTGCTGGCCGCCTCCACCGTGGCCTACGCCTTCACCGTGATCACCATGCACCGCTCCATCCTGACCGAAAAGATCGCCCGCCGCGGCCACCACATCTACCGCGAATACGGCATCGACCCGATGGAGCGCCACAGCGTGGCCGAGGTGATGACGTCCACGCCCGACAGCATCGACGCGCAGCGGCCGATCGCCGAGGTGTTGATCAGCCACTTCGGCGCGGCGCAGCGCCACCGCGCCTTCCCGGTCACGCGCGACGGCGCGCTGCTGGGCATGCTGGACCGGGCGGCGCTGGACGGCGAGCGCGCCGCCGGCGCCGTCACCGTGGGCGAGCTGTTCGGCGTCAACGTGCCGATCTTCGCGCTGGCCGACGAAACCTGCCGCGCGCTGGCCACGCGGCTGGCGGTGCACCAGCTGGAGCGGCTGCCGGTGGTCAGCGACGCCCACACGCGCCGGCTGATCGGCATCGTCAGCCGCAGCGACTTGATCAAGCCGGCGCTGAGCCTGCACGCGGAGGAACTGGAACGGATGACCGTGCGCCGCGTGTGGCCGGCGAAAACACGCGCCGAATAAAAGGTTTTTTGGCGCCGGGCGGCGCAGATATCGGATAATGGCGTTTTAACGCAACGAGTCTCGCCGTGCAGCCCACCGCCCCCCTCACCCTCGCCGACCGCATCGAAAACGTCCTGCCGCAGACGCAGTGCACCAAGTGCGGCTACGACGGCTGCCGCCCCTACGCCGAGGCGATCGCCGCCGGCGCGGCCGCCATCAACCAGTGCCCGCCCGGCGGCGCGGAAGGCATCGCCAGGCTGTCGGCGGTCACCGGCTACCCGGTCATCCCGCTCAACCCCGTCAACGGCCTGGAGCGGCCGCGCGCGGTGGCCTACATCGACGAAGCGCTGTGCATCGGCTGCACGCTGTGCATCCAGGCCTGCCCGGTGGACGCCATCGTCGGCGCGGCCAAGCTGATGCACACGGTGGTGCCTGACCTGTGCACCGGCTGCGACCTGTGCGTCAACCCCTGCCCGGTCGACTGCATCGTCATGTACCCGGTCACCGAGACCACCGGCTGGGACGCCTGGCGCCAGGCCGACGCCGACGCCGCGCGCGAACGCCACGACTTCCGCGCCATGCGCCTGCGGCGCGAGCGCGACGAGAACGACGCCCGCCTGGCCGCCAAGGCTGTCGCCAAGATGGCGGCGGTGCACGCGCTCGATCCGGCCGACGCCGCCGGCGAAGCGGAGAAGGAACGCAAGCGCGCCATCATCGCCGCCGCGATGGAACGGGCCCGCCTCAAAAAGGAACAAGACCAACAACAATGAATCAAGCCAAACGCTACGAAATGTTCGTGCGCTTCCGCGCAGCCAATCCCAAGCCCGAAACCGAACTGGAATACACGACGCCGTTCGAATTGCTGATCGCCGTGCTGCTGTCGGCGCAGGCCACCGACGTCGGCGTCAACAAGGCCACGCGCAAGCTGTACCCGGTGGCCAACACGCCGCAGGCCATCCTGGACCTGGGCGAAGAGGAACTGAAGACCTACATCCAGACCATCGGCCTGTACAAGACCAAGGCCAAAAACGTCATCGCGACCTGCAGGATGCTGGTGGAGCTGCACGGCGGCGAGGTGCCGCGCGACCGCGAATCATTGGAAGCCCTGCCGGGCGTGGGCCGCAAGACCGCCAACGTGGTGCTGAACACGGCCTTCGGCGAACCGACCATGGCGGTGGACACGCACATCTTCCGCGTCTCCAACCGCACCGGCCTGGCGCCGGGCAAGAACGTCGACATCGTCGAGCAAAAGCTGCTGAAGTTCGTGCCGAAGGAATTCCTGCAGGACGCCCACCACTGGCTGATCCTGCACGGCCGCTACACCTGCAAGGCGCGCAAGCCCGAATGCTGGAACTGCATGCAGCTGGACCTGTGCGACTACCGCGGCAAAACCCCGATGCCGGACAACGTCGAAGCCTAGAACTGGAAGTAGATGAAGGGATTGAAACCGCCCTCCACCACCGACAGGCAGGACAGCACGTACAACACCAGGCTGTAGGCGCCGACCAGCTTGGGGCGGCGGAAGCTCATATTGCGCAGCCGCAGGAACCAGCGGTCCCCCATCAGGCAGATCACCGTCGACAGCAGCAGCAGGAAAATCACCTTGGGATCGGCCAGCATGATGTTGGCGGGGTTCCACAGCGGCGCCGACGGTTCGCCGCCGAACATCACCCGCAACAAGGTGCCGCTCTGCTGCATGCTGTCGGCGCGGAACGGCACCCACAGCACGGTCGCCAGCAGGAACACCGGCAAGCCGCCGAGCCGCCACCTGGACGTGTTCAGCACGCCCGCGCGCTCCAGCGCGATCAACACGCCGTGGCCCAGCCCCCACACCAGGAAGGTGTAGGCCGCGCCGTGCCACAACGCGCACAAGCCGAACACCACGAACAGGTTGCGGTAGGTCTTGAAGGTGGAGGTGCGGTTGCCGCCCAGCGGGATGTAGACGTAGTCGCGGAAGAAGCGCGACAGCGTCATGTGCCAGCGTTGCCAGAACTCGGTGACGCTGGTGGCCGCGTACGGACGGTTGAAGTTGCGCGGGAAACGGAAGCCCATCATGCGCGCCATGCCGATCGCCATGTCGGTGTAGCCGGAAAAATCGAAGTAGATCTGGAACGAATAGCACAAGGCGCCCAGCCAGGCGGCGTAGATGCTCAAGCCCGGGTCCGGGCGGTGCATGATGTCGACCACGGCGCCCAGCGGATCGGCGATCAACAGCTTTTTCGACAGCCCGATGATGAACAGGTTCAGCCCCCAGAACACGTCGCTGCCCACCAGCGCGCGGCGCCGGACGTCGAGCTGCTCCTGGACTTCGGCAAAGCGCACCACCGGCCCGGCGATCAGGTGCGGGAACAGGAAGATGTAGATCGCAAACTTGTGCAGGCTGCGCTCCGGCTGGATGCGGCGCGCGTAAACGTCGGCCTGGTAGGACAGGAAGTGGAACACGTAGAACGAAATCCCCAGCGGCAGCACCAGCCCCAGCTTGGCGACGTTGCCCAGCAGTTGCAGGCCGCTCACGTCGGCCAGCAGCTGCGCCAGGAAGCCCAGGTATTTGTAGGCGATCAGCGGCGTCAGGTTGAGCACCAGCGCCAGCGCCATGGCCAGCCGCGCCTGCGGACGGCGTGTATCGTCGCGGCGCAGCCTGCCGATCAGGCCGGCCAGCAGCCAGTTGCCCGCCAATAGCAGCAACGCGACGATGGTCAGCGCCCCCGCGCCCAGCAGGTAGAACGCCAGGCTGGCCAGCAGGATGAAGCCGTTGCGCCACAGCCTGGGCAACAGGCAGTACAGCGCGAAGAAACAGGGGAAGAACAGGAACAGAAATCCCGGCGACGAAAATACCATGGTGAATCCAGACTTAAGCGATTATTGGGACAGGCCCAGCCAGGCGCCTGCCGAGCTGTCGAGCACCTGCACGATCAGGTATTTGCAACGGCCGCGTATCAAGTCCGGCACATATTTGAGCTCCAGCGTGCGGTCCACCCGCACCAGCTGCTCGTAGTGATCGGCCAGGCCGGCGCGCATCAGGCCGTCGCTGAAGCTGTTGCCGTACAAGCAGACGGGCGGCAACAGGTCGCGGCCGGTCACGCTATCGGTGATGGCTTCGAAACGGGTCTGGCGGCTGTCCATCGGCGTCACCTGGTGCACGTCCTGCCAGGTCTTGGTCAACTGCGGCTCCATCGGCAGCTTGTTGGACAGCACCGCGGCGAAGCGGGCCTCCGAGCCGTCGAACAGCTCGTCATGGTAGGTCAGCGGATGGCGCCAGGCCGGCGCCCGTCCCTCCAGGCTGGCGATGCGGTCGGTGGCCGCGGCCGCCACCGTCATCGCCGTCAGGTCGGTCCAGTGGAAATCCTGGCGATAAAAGATCGGGAACTTGCCCTGCGACTCGGTCAGGATGCGGTAGACGTCGATGAAGTGCAACGCCGGCGTCTGCTCGAAGTGGCGGTACAGTTGCATGAAATGCGACGGCTCCTGGATGCGCGGCATGAAGAACGGAATCCGGTCCTTGGTGAAGTACTGCTTGCTCATCGGCGTCATCAGCACCATCGTGATGCCCTCGGCCTGCAGTTGCTGCTGCAACCGCAGCATGCCCTGGTACACCGCCTCGATGCGCCCGGCATCGCCCAGGTAATCCTCGGTGGCGCGCAACTCGACGTCGGACATCGTGCGGCCATACAGCTCGTTCTGCTTGCCGAAGTAGACGCGGCGCGAGGAATTGAACAGCCGGTAGTCCAGCTCGTTCTTGGTGCGTATCATCAGGCTGCGCAGGCCGATGTGGTCCGAATACCCTTTTTCAAAACCGCGGTAGTTCTTGTCGAAGTCGTACCAGCGGCCCTCCCAATGGGTCGGCAGCGGCGCCAGCGGGCGCATTTCCAGCAAGTCCGTGGCGCCGCGCGCGCCTTGCCAGACCGTGGCGATGGCGGGAACGAGGCTGATGGCGAAGAACAGCAGGATGAAGCAGGTGCGGAACGGTCGCCGCCGGCGCGGGCGCGCGGGCGGCGAGACCGTCTCGGATGCCGCGACGGCCTGCTGGAGGGAGGATGAACTCATAAGGCGGGAAGATTTTTTGACAAGGTATTACATATCGGAGCCGCATGGTAGCAGATATGCAATCCCCATTCAACCGGACGGCCTGGACTACTAGACCAGCACCAGGTTGTCGCGATGGATCAGCTCCTGGCCCTCGACAAAGCCGAGCACGGCCTCGATCTCGCTCGACGGCTTGCGCATGATGCGGCGCGTTTCGGCGCTGGTGTAGTTCGACAGGCCGCGCGCCACCGGCGCGCCGTCCGCGCCGACGCAGGTGATCACCGCGCCGCGCCCGAACTCGCCCTTCACCTCCACCACGCCGATCGGCAGCAGCGACTTGCCTTCCTTGCTCAGCTTTTGCACAGCGCCCGCGTCCAGCACCACCTGGCCCGCCGTGTGCAGGTGGTCGGCCATCCACTGCTTGCGCGCCGTCAGGTGGCCGGTCTGCGCCGCCAGCTCGGTGCCGATGGCCTCGCCGCCCGCCAGGCGCGCCAGCACGTCGTGCTCGCGGCCGTAGGCGATCACCGTGTGCGCGCCGGACTTGGCGGCGCGCTTGGCGGCCAGGATCTTGGTCAGCATGCCGCCGCGCCCCAGGCTGCTGCCGGCGCCGCCGGCCATCGCCTCCAGCGCCAGGTCGCCCGCGCGGCCCTGCTGGATCAGCACGGCCGACGGGTCCTTGCGCGGATCGGCGCTGTACAGGCCCTGCTGGTCGGTCAGGATGATCAGCGCGTCGGCCTCGATCAGGTTGGCCACCAGCGCGCCGAGCGTGTCGTTGTCGCCGAACTTGATTTCATCGGTGACGACGGTGTCGTTCTCGTTGATGATCGGCACCACGCCCAGCCGCAGCAAGGTGGTCAGCGTCGAGCGCGCGTTCAGGTAGCGTTCGCGGTCGGCCAGGTCGGCATGGGTCAGCAACACTTGCGCCGTGCCCAGCTGGTGGGCGCGGAAGCTGGTTTCGTAGATCTGCGCCAAGCCCATCTGGCCGACGGCGGCGCAAGCCTGCAATTCGTGGATGTCGGTGGGGCGCTGCTCAAAGCCCAGCCGCAGCATGCCCTCGGCGATGGCGCCGGACGAGACCAGCACCACTTCCTTGCCCAGGGTGCGCAAGGCGGCGATCTGGGCGGCCCAGCGCGCGATGGCGGCGTGGTCCAGCCCGCGTCCGTCGTTGGTGACCAGCGACGAGCCGACCTTGATGATGATGCGGGTAGCTTTTTGGATGACAGAATTCATGGGGCGCAACAATTCTCAAAACAAGCGGATGAAAGAGGGCTCAATGCTGTGATTTGGCGGGCGGTTCGCCCGGCTTTGCCGATAACGGTCGCGCCCCGCGGTAGCGGGAGCGGCGCCGAGATGGATAGGCATAATCAGCTGATCAGTGATTATGCCGTTAATACAGGTACAACGTCGAGGATTAGTCGAGGATCTTGAAGCGTGGATCGTCCGGATCGATGGACGAGATGCCGCGCGCCTCTTCCGTCATCTGGGTTTCCTCGGCGCGCTGCTCGCTGTGGCGCTTGGCTTCCAGGTGTTTCTGGATGGCGTTGACCAGCTCCTGCGTGCCGTCGTGGCTCAGCGCGGAGATCTCGAACACCGGGCCCTTGAAGCCGAACTTCTTGATGAAGTCCTTGACGCGCTTGGCGCGCTCTTCTTCCGGCACCATGTCCAGCTTGTTGAGCACCAGCCAGCGCGGCTTGTCGACCAGCGCCTCGTCGTACTTCTTGAGCTCGTTGACCAGGGCCTTGGCTTCCTTGACCGGATCGACGTTGGTTTCAAACGGCGCCAGGTCGACGATGTGCAGCAGCAGGCCGGTGCGCTGCAGGTGGCGCAGGAACTGGTGGCCCAGGCCGGCGCCTTCGGAAGCGCCTTCGATCAAGCCGGGAATGTCGGCGATCACAAAGCTCTTCTCGTGCGACACGCGGACCACGCCCAGGTTCGGGTGCAGGGTGGTGAATGGGTAGTCGGCAATTTTTGGACGCGCGTTCGACACGGCCGAAATAAAGGTCGACTTGCCGGCGTTCGGCATGCCCAGCAGGCCAACGTCGGCCAGCACCTTCAGTTCCAGGCGGATCTCGCGGCGTTCTCCTTCCTTGCCTTCGGTCTTTTGACGCGGGGCGCGGTTGGTCGAGGTCTTGAAGTGGATATTGCCCCAGCCGCCCTCGCCGCCCTTGGCCAGCAGTTCCATCTGGCCGTGCTCGGTCAGATCGGCCAGGATTTCGCCGGAGGCGTCGTCGATGATCAGCGTGCCGACCGGCATGCGCAGGTGGATGTCGTCCGCGCCCTTGCCGTAGCAGTCGGCGCCACGGCCAGGCTCACCGTCTTTACCGCGGTGCATCTTGGAGAAGCGGAAATCGACCAAGGTGTTGATGTTACGGTCCGCTACGGCCCAGATCGAGCCACCCTTGCCGCCGTCGCCGCCGTCAGGGCCGCCGAACGGGCGGAATTTTT
>Ga0308157_10002680_pt1 | contig 28106 bp, 29 predicted proteins | sample PhyBR1_FD_201035 | JGI IMG/M metagenome (GOLD analysis project Ga0308157, IMG submission 201035) | Phyllosphere microbial communities from UC Gill Tract Community Farm, Albany, California, United States - DLSLB.R1 | ecosystem: Host-associated > Plants > Phyllosphere > Unclassified | place: USA...
TATCATGCAGGCGATCAGGTCGCGCTGCCACAGGTAAAGGCCGGTCAGCAGCCCACCGCCGAACAACACGCCCACCAGATGTCCCCAAGACCAGCCGCCCAGGTGGGCCAGCGTGAACACCGTCAACGGGACCAGCGCGGCAATCCACAGGCTGCCAGTCAATTCGTACAGGCGCTCGATCGGATAGCCGCGAAACATGATTTCCTCGGTAATGCCGGCGGTAATGACCACCGCCCAGCGGAACCACGCCGGCGTGGCGACCAGCCGGTTCAAGCCCTCTGCGGAATCCTCCGGCAGCGCCGCCTTGCCGCCTTTGCTGGCCTGGATCACCGAAATCACCGACGTCGTCAGGATAGTCAGCCCCAGCGCGGCGCCGATCATCCAGGCCAGGTAATTGCCCGGCACGATGCCGATGCTGGCCAGTGTGCGCTGTTCCCACAGCAGCAATACCGCCAGCACGGCCAGGCAGGCGCCCCAGGTCTTGGCCAGGTGAGGCCACTGTTCGATCGGGCCGCTTTTATCGCCATGCTTGAGAAAGGCAAACAGCGACGGCAAGCCCATCGCCAATATCAAGCCGACGATGGTTGCTGTCATGCGGCCTGATCCGCAGCCAATGCCTCGTCTTTCTCACGGGCGGCGATGGCAGCCGGACGGCTGTTCACGCGTTCCACATACTGTTCGATAACCGGCAGCTTGGGCACGATGCCAAACATCAGCATCCAGCCGAAGGCCGTGCCCCACAGCACATCCAGCGCGCTGAACTGCTCGCCCAGCAGGTAAGGGCCTTTGCCCAGCTGCTCGACCAGCGTGTTGAACATGGTGTCGAAATCGCCGTAGTGGCAGGCCTGCTTGTCGGCCGGCTTGTTCTTCATCCACTGGTCGACGATGGCCGGCTCGAAGCAGCTGCCATAGAAAGCCATCCAGCGCAGATAAGGGCCACGCAGCGGATCGCCCAGCGGCGGCGCCATGTTCGCTTGCGGGAACAGGTCGGCCAGGTACAAATAGATGGCCACTTGCTCGGTGACGACAGCGTCGCCATGGCGGATCGCCGGCACCTTGCCCATCGGATTGACGGCCAGATAAGCGGCTTCGCGGTTCTCGCCCTTCCTCATGTTCATCACATGCAATTCGTAAGGTGCGTGCAGTTCCTCCAGCAAGGTCAGCACGCCGGTCGAGCGCGAGTGCGGGCAATGGAACAAAGTCAGTTGCTGATTCATGCGTTTCTCCTGGATAGTGGTGGAAAACTCACGATAACGCTTGATAAGATGAGGGTCTTGTAAAAACGCGAACGCCTTATGACAACGCTGCAAAGTGTACCCCGTCCTACCCGTGGTGTGGTGAATCCGGCGGCTGGGGAGAAGATATTCCGGCTGGAACGCTATCTGCCGGAAGCCGACCTCGCTCCTTTTGTAGAGCACTTCTGGCTGGTGGCATGGACGCTGCCGGAAGGCGTGGTGCATGTGCAGCGCACCCTGCCCTCGCCGTGCATCCACGTGGTGTTTGATGCCGGCCGCACGGCAGTGTTCGGCGTGATGACTGGCGCGTTTGAGTACACGCTGCGCGGCACCGGCCGCGTGCTGGGCTTGCGTTTCCGGCCGGGCGCGTTTCGTGGTTTCCTGCGGCAGCCGGTGCAATCGGCAACCGACCGCGAGCTGCCGTTATCCGCCGTATTTGCTTGCGATGACGCCGAGGCCGAACAGCGCGTGCTCGGCGCGATGGATGACGCCGCCATGGTGGCTGCCGCCAGCGCCATCATCCGCACAGCCCTGCCGCCGGTAGATCCGGTGACTGCGCGCATTGCCGAGATTCTGCAAGCCATCGAGCACAACGCCGACATCACCCAGGTGCAGCAGCTGGCAGACCATGTCGGCATCAGCGTGCGCAAGTTGCAGATGCTGTTCAAGGACTACGTCGGCGCCACGCCGAAATGGGTCATCCGCCGCAACCGCCTGCTGGACGCCTCCGACCTGCTCGCCAAAGGCAGCGAGGTCGACCTCGCCGCGCTAGCGCAACAACTGGGCTACTACGACCAATCCCACTTCACCACCGACTTCGAAAAGCTGGTCGGCAAACCACCCGCCGACTATCGCCGCAGCTGCAAGGAACCGACATAATGCGCCGCTTCAAACAAACAGATGTTTTTACCTCCACACCATTCAAGGGCAATCCGCTGGCCGTGATCCTCGATAGCGAGGGCTTGGACAGTACGCAGATGCAGGCCATCGCCCGCTGGACCAATCTGTCGGAGACCACCTTTGTATTCCCAGCCACCGATCCCGCTGCCGATTACCGCGTGCGCATCTTCACCACGCAGGAGGAATTTCCGTTCGCTGGCCATCCGACGCTGGGCACCGCCCATGCGCTGCTGGAAGCCGGCCTGCAACCGAAAACGCCGGGCGTGCTGGTGCAGGAATGCGGCATCGGCCTGGTGACGGTGCGAATCGCGGATGACGGTAGCCTGGCGTTCGGCGCGCCGCCCGTAGAGCTGACGCCGATGGACAACAGCCTGCTGCCGCTGCTGCATGCAACACTGCAATCGCACACGCCGGCGGCAGGCCATCCGCCAGTGGCAGCCAATATGGGAATCTGCTGGCTGGTGGTGCGCCTGCCTTCGGCTGATGATTGCCTGGCCATCACACCAGATGCTGTCGCGCTGGCGGAACTGATGCAACGCACCGGCAGCAGCGGCATCGCTGTGTACGGCCCACATGCCGCCGGCGGTCCTGCTGACTACGAGGTGCGTGTGCTATTGCTGGAAAACGGTATTCTGCTGGAAGATCCAGTAACGGGCAGCGCCAACGCCTGCATCGCGCGTCTGCTACCGGCACATGACTACCGTGCCCGCCAGGGAACGGCACTTGGCCGCGACGGCCGCATCAGCGTCACGTATGTCGACGGCGAGCCCTGGATAGGCGGCCACACGGTCACCATCATCGATGGCAGCTTACGCAGCTGAAGTCATCGGCTTACGCAACAACACCGGCAAGCACAGCGTGTACAGGCCAGCACCGACCAGCCATACCAGGCCAGGGAACGTGCCGCGCGAAGCGAAATAAAGCGTGCTGATGCCAACCGGGCCGATCACCGAGGCAATGCTGGCGGAGCTGGCCAGCACGCCCTGCAACTTGCCTTGCTGATCCGGACCGACATTGCCCGACACCAGCGACTGCAAGGCCGGCAAGCCGATGCCGCCAACGCAGAACAAAGGCATCAAAGCAAACGCCACCCAGCCGCTGGTGGCCAGTGCCAGCAGCACATACGCCGTACCATCGGAGACGATGCCGATCAACATCGCCTTGCGCTCGCCCCAACGTTCGGCGATCGGTCCGGCAACGAAGGCTTGCGCCAGCGCGTGAAACGCGCCAAAGCCGGCCAGCGAAATGCCGATGGTCAGCGCATCCCAGGCGAACTTGTCTTCGCCATACAGCACCCAGATGGTGCCGCCGATTTCGCCGACCAACACCAGCACCAGATAGACGCCGATCAGCGGCAGCAGCGTCTTGAAGCTTGCCGCCCAGCGCAGGTTGGCCAACGGATTGAAAGAGATCGGCGCCGCCGCATCCTTGCTCGTGTGCGATTCCTTCACCAGCCACAAGGTCAGCAGCAGGTTGATTGCGTTCATCGCAGCGGCAGCAAGGAACGGCGCGCGCACCCAGTACGCGCCCAGCAGGCCGCCGATCACCGGACCAATGATGAAGCCGATACCAAAGCATGCACCCAGCTGGCCATAGCGGCGCGAGCGCTGCTCTTCCGGCGTGACGTCAGCGATGTAGGCCGAGGTCACAGCCATGCTGGCGCCGGTGATGCCGGCAATCGCGCGGCCGACAAACAGCAGCGCCAGCGACGGCGCCATCGCCATGAACAGATAATCCACCACCGCGCCGGCCAGCGACAGCAGCAGTATCGGCCGGCGGCCAAAGCGATCACTGAGCACGCCGAGTATCGGTGAAAAAATAAACTGCATCAGCGCGTACAAGCCGGTGAACGCGCCAAACTTCCAGCCCAGCTCCGTGGTGTGACCGACATCGCGCATCAACTGCGGAATGATCGGCATCGTCAGCCCGATCCCCACCGCACTGAGCACAACCGTCGACAAAATAATGACCAGCGCTCGATTCATCTTCTTATTCTTCTAATTAACGGAGGCCGATTATAGATGCCCTACTTTTCGGAAGATGTGCCGGCGGTCACAGTCACGCCATCGTCGAACCTGTTGATTTCAATCGTCTCTGGCCTCAATATTGGAGCGAAGAAGATTAGAATGAATGCATCTCCTACATCGCCGCAAATCCTCTTGATTAGCCTCTACGCAAAATCGAAGACGGCCAATCTAACGGCTGCACATCTAAAGGATTTACGCCATGACTACAAAAAGATCTCTCCCATTAAGCGACGAGGAACTGGAGAAGTTTGAGGCGACACGTAATCTGTATGCGGAGCTGAAACAAGCTGCAAAAGATATAGGCGCCGGGCTGGGCCGGGTTGTCTACTCGCCCATCATCGCGGCGAGAAAAAACACAGGTTTGTCACAAGCAGAGTTCGCCGAATATTTAGGTGTGAATGCGTCCACATTGGAAGACTGGGAACAGCGACGAGCCATACCAGACGCAGCAAGCTTGGCCTTGATTACCACCGCGCGCGAAAATCCCCCTGCCTTCTGGGCCCGAATGACAGCCAGAGAAAAAGAAACTGTTCAAAAATAGCCGTAAAAAAAGGCAGCCGAAGCTGCCTTTTTGCTGATGCTGCTGTTGCGTTGCTTAGCGCTTGTCGCGCAGCTTGGCGATCGCTGCCAGCTGGCCGATGGCCGCTGCCAGTTCGGCTTGCGCTTTCGCGTAGTCGATGCCGGAGCTGTTGTTGGCCAGTGTTTCTTCAGCGCGTTTCTTGGCCGCTGCCGCTTTGGCTTCGTCCAGGTCCGCACCGCGAATCGCGGTATCCGCCAACACCGTGACCGTGCCCGGCTGCACTTCCAGCAGGCCGCCGGCAACGAAGACGAACTCTTCTTCCGACTTGCCTGGGATCTGGATGCGCACCGCGCCCGGACGGATACGGGTAATCAGCGGCGTGTGCTTGGGGTAGATACCCAGCTCGCCCTGCTCACCCGGCAACGCGACGAATTCGGCTTCGCCAGAGTAGATCAACTCCTCTGCCGAGACCACGTCAACGTGAATAGTGTTTGCCATGTGTGTCCTATCGGGTGGAACGATCCCGCCTTGCGGCGGGATCGAACAACTCAACTAATTAGTTGAGCTTCTTGGCTTTTTCGATAGCTTCTTCGATCGTGCCGACCATGTAGAACGCTTGCTCTGGCAGGTGATCCAGTTCGCCCGAGGCGATCATCTTGAAGCCCTTGATGGTGTCTTTCAGCGACACGTACTTACCAGGCGCGCCGGTGAACACTTCAGCCACGTGGAATGGCTGCGACAGGAAACGCTGCATCTTACGTGCACGTGCGACCAGCAGTTTGTCTTCCGGTGCCAGCTCGTCCATACCCAGAATCGCGATAATGTCACGCAGTTCCTTGTAGCGCTGCAGGGTGCCCTGCACGGCGCGCGCGGTGTCGTAGTGCTCTTGACCGACGACCAGCGGGTCCAGCTGGCGCGAGGTCGAGTCCAGTGGATCGACCGCAGGGTAGATACCCAGCGAGGCGATGTCACGCGACAGAACGACGGTCGAATCCAGGTGACCGAAGGTGGTCGCTGGCGACGGGTCGGTCAAGTCATCCGCTGGCACGTAGACGGCCTGGATCGAGGTGATCGAACCGGTTTTGGTCGAGGTGATGCGCTCTTGCAGACGGCCCATTTCTTCGGCCAGCGTCGGCTGGTAACCCACTGCGGAAGGCATACGGCCCAGCAGTGCGGATACTTCGGTACCGGCCAGCGTGAAGCGGTAGATGTTGTCGACGAAGAACAGAACGTCTTTGCCTTCATCACGGAACGCTTCCGCCATGGTCAGACCGGTCAGCGCGACGCGCAGACGGTTGCCTGGTGGTTCATTCATCTGACCGTAAACCATCGCGACTTTGGAGTTCTCCGGGTTTTCCAGATCGACCACTTTCGCATCAGCCATCTCGTGGTAGAAGTCGTTACCTTCACGGGTACGCTCACCCACACCAGCAAACACGGACAGACCCGAGTGTGCTTTAGCGATGTTGTTGATCAGTTCCATCATGTTCACGGTCTTGCCGACGCCGGCGCCACCGAACAGGCCAACCTTACCGCCTTTGGCGAACGGGCAGACCAGGTCAATCACCTTGATGCCGGTTTCCAGCAGGTCTTGCGATGGCGACAGCTCATCGTAAGCTGGTGGAGCGCGGTGGATCGAAGCGATCTGGTCGTGAGCGACCGGGCCGCATTCGTCGATCGGGTTGCCCAGCACGTCCATGATACGACCCAGGGTCGCTTTGCCCACTGGCACCATGATTGGTTTGCCGGTGTTCTGGATTTGCATGCCGCGACGCAGACCGTCCGACGAACCCAGAGCGATGGTACGCACGATACCGTCACCCAGTTGTTGTTGTACTTCCAGCGTCAGCTCGGAGCCTTCCATCTTCAAGGCATCAAATACCTTGGGCATCGCGTTGCGTGGAAACTCAACGTCAACCACCGCGCCGATACACTGAACGATTTTGCCATCAGCCATGTTCGTTCCTTCAAATATAGTTAAATTCGTTTAAACCGCTGCCGCACCGGCGACGATTTCGGAGAGTTCTTTGGTAATCGCGGCTTGGCGGGTCTTGTTGTAGATCAGTTTCAATTCACCGATCACACTACCTGCGTTGTCGCTTGCCGCCTTCATCGCCACCATCCGCGCCGATTGCTCGGACGCCAGGTTTTCCGCCACCGACTGGTACACCAGCGCTTCTACATAGCGCTCCAGCAGTTCGTCGATGACAGTTGCTGCATCCGGCTCGTAGATGTAATCCCAGTTGTGATTACCTGCGTCAGCCTGTTTGGTTGCAGCTGGCAGCGGCAGCAATTGCTGCACTACCGGTTCCTGTTTCATCGTGTTGATGAACTTGGTGTAGCAGATGTAAACCGCATCGACCTCGCCACTCTGGAATTTTTCCAGCATGACCTTGACGGGACCGATCAGTTTTTCCAGCTGCGGGGTGTCGCCGATCTGGGTGACTTGCGCCACCACTGGAACGCCAACGCGATTCAGGAAACCCAAACCTTTATTACCAATCGCAACGGCGGCAATCTTGTTGCCGGCTGCTTCCAGCTCGCGCGATTTGTTCGTCACCATACGCAGGATATTGGTGTTCATGCCGCCGCACAGACCCTTGTCGGTCGTGACCACGATGAAACCAATCGCCTTGGCCGTTTCCTTGGCTTCATCAGCCAGGAACGGGTGCGTGTATTCTGGATTTGCATTGGCCAGATTAGCAGCGATATTGCGAATCTTTTCACTGTAGGGACGGGCGGCGCGCATGCGATCCTGCGCTTTGCGCATTTTCGATGCGGCGACCATTTCCATCGCCTTGGTGATCTTCTTCGTATTTTCTACGCTTTTGATCTTGCCACGTATCTCTTTGCCTACTGCCATGAGTCCTTACTCCTTCTGCGCAGATGGCGTTCGGGGCGTTTTACCCTGAACGCCGTTATGCTTAAAATGCGCCGGATTTCTTGAAGTCAGCAACAGCGGCCGACAGCGCAGCTTCGCCGTCTTTGTCCAGTTGCTTCGACGACTCAATCTTCGACAGCAGATCAGCTTGCTTGGTTTTCAGGTAAGCATGCAGGCCGGCTTCGAACGACAGCACTTTCTTGACTTCGACATCATCCAGGAAGCCCTTGTTCACTGCGAACAGCGAAGCGGCCATCAGGGAGATCGACAGTGGCGAATACTGTTTCTGTTTCAGCAGTTCGGTCACGCGGGCGCCGCGGTCCAGCTGCTTACGGGTCGATTCGTCCAGGTCCGAAGCGAACTGCGCGAACGCAGCCAGTTCACGGTACTGTGCCAGGTCGGTACGGATACCGCCGGACAGGTTTTTGATGACCTTGGTCTGAGCAGCACCACCAACGCGCGACACCGAGATACCGGCGTTAATCGCAGGACGGATACCAGCGTTGAACAGCGAGGTTTCCAGGAAGATCTGACCGTCGGTAATCGAAATCACGTTGGTCGGAACGAAGGCCGACACGTCGCCTGCCTGGGTTTCGATGATCGGCAGTGCGGTCAGCGAACCGGTCTTGCCGGTGACGGCGCCGTTGGTGAAGGCCGACACGTAGTCAGCATTGACGCGGGCTGCGCGTTCCAGCAGACGGCTGTGCAGGTAGAACACGTCGCCTGGGTAAGCTTCGCGGCCTGGTGGACGGCGCAGCAGCAGCGAGATCTGACGATAAGCAACAGCTTGCTTCGACAGGTCATCGTAGACGATCAGCGCATCTTCACCGCGGTCGCGGAAGTATTCGCCCATGGTGCAGCCCGAGTAGGCCGAAATGTACTGCATGGCAGCCGATTCCGATGCCGACGCGGCAACCACGATGGTGTACTCCAGCGCGCCGTGCTCTTCCAGCGAGCGCACGATGTTCTTGATGGTCGAAGCTTTTTGGCCGATTGCAACGTAGATGCACGTCATGCCCTGGCCTTTTTGGTTGATGATCGCATCAACCGCAACTGCCGATTTACCGGTTTGACGGTCGCCAATGATCAGCTCACGCTGGCCACGGCCAATTGGTACCATCGCGTCGATCGATTTCAGGCCGGTCTGCATCGGTTGCGATACGGACTCACGGGCGATAACGCCTGGCGCGATTTTTTCGATTGGCGAGGTCAGCTTGGCGTCGATGGCGCCTTTGCCGTCGATAGGCTGGCCCAGTGCGTTGACCACGCGGCCACGCAGTTCAGGACCGACTGGAACTTCCAGGATGCGGCCGGTGGTCTTGACGGTGTCGCCTTCCGAGATGTGCTCGTAAGCACCCAGAATAACGGAACCGACCGAGTCACGCTCCAGGTTCATTGCCAGGCCAAAGGTGTTGCCTGGGAATTCCAGCATCTCGCCTTGCATCACGTCCGACAGACCGTGGATGCGGACGATACCGTCGGCGACGGAAATCACCGTGCCTTGGTTACGTACTTCAGCGCCACCATCAAGGCCTTCGATACGGCTCTTGATCAGCTCGCTGATTTCAGATGGGTTGAGTTGCATACTAACTCCTAAAAGTGTTTCTCTCAGCTTGCGCGAGATGAAGAATCTGTTCTAAGCGCGCAGTTACGCGACCAGTGCAACACGCATTTGCTGCAGCTTGGCGCGGACCGAAGTGTCCAGCACTTCATCGCCAACCACCACGCGCACGCCACCGATCAACGCTGGGTCCACGGTAACTACCGGGTTCAGCTTGCGGCTGAATTTCTTTTCCAGCGTGGCGACCAGCTCACTGACTTGCGCAGCGCTCAGCTCGAAGGCGCTGGTGACTTCCGCGTCTGCCGCACCTTCTTCAGCGTTTTTCAACGCGTGGAATTGCGCGCCGATTTCCGGCAGCAGACTGATGCGGCCGTTCTCGACCAGCATCGACAGGAAGTTTTTCGCTTCCGTGTTCAACGGCGATTTCACCAGGGCCGTGATGGCGGCGACGATATCGCTGGCCGACGCTTTCGGGTTGCGGGCGAATGCTTGCACCTCGGGGTGGGCACCGATCTGCGCCAGTTCGGCGACCAGTTCGGACCACGCCGCGAGGGTGAACGATTCCTTACCTGCTTGGGCTACGCGGAACAAAGCTTCCGCGTAGGGACGGGCGACGGTTGCGTTTTCTGCCATGATTACAGCTCGACAGACAGGCGCGACAACAGTTCGGCGTGGGCCGAAGCGTTGACTTCGCGCTTGAGGATTTGCTCGGCGCCCTTCACAGCCAGGTCAGCCACCTGAGCGCGCAGCGCTTCGCGCGCCGTCGCCAGTTGCTGCTCGGCTTCAGCTTTAGCTTGCGCAATGATGCGACCGGCTTCTGCTTGTGCATTCGCTTTGATTTCTTCCGCTACCAGTTGCGCGCGCTTTTCAGCGTCGGCAACGCGTTGCGAAGCTTCTTCGCGTGCACCGGACAGCGCTTCGGCGGCACGCTTCTCAGCGACCACCATGGCTTGCTGGCCCTGGTCGGCAGCGGCCAGACCATCGGCGATGCGCTTGGCACGCTCATCCAGCGCTGCGTTCAGCGATGGAAATACGAACTTCATCGAGACCCAGACCAACACCGCGAAGGTGATCATCTGGCCGAGAAGAGACATATTGATGTCCATACCTATGCTCCTAACTAAAAGTTTCTCCTAGGGTGGAGCAGATTACTGAGCGACGGTTTGCAGAGCGGCCAGGAATGGGTTGCTGAAGGTGTACAGCAGAGCGATACCAACGCCGATCATCGAGATCGCATCCAGCAGACCAGCGATAACGAACAGTTTGGTTTGCAGTTGTGGCATCAGTTCTGGTTGACGAGCCGAAGCTTCCAGGAATTTACCGCCCAGAATGGCGAAACCCAGAGCGGTACCGATAGCGGCCAGGCCGATGATGATAGCGGCTGCCAGAACGGTCATGCTTTGTACTTGTGCGATCAGAGCTTGCATTGAAATTTCTCCTAAGATTTAAAAAAGACTACAGATACTAAAAAGTTAAAAACGAAAGAATTAGTGCTTCTCAACCGCAATGGCCAGATACACAACCGTCAGCGCCATGAACACAAACGCTTGCAGGGTCACCACCAGAATGTGGAAGATCACCCACGGACCACCGAGCAGCCACTGTGCCCACCATGGCAGCAGAGCGATCAGGATGAACAGCAGTTCGCCGGCATACATATTGCCGAACAAACGCAGCGACAGCGACAGTGGCTTGGCCAGCAACTCGATCAACTGGAAAGCCAGGTTGACCGGCGCCAGGATGATGGCCATGAAGCCATGCGCGTGGAACGGCGCGGTCAGCAGCTCTTTACCCCAGCCGCCCAGACCCTTAGCTTTGATCGAGAAACCAATAATGCACAGCATGACGCCAAACGACATGCCGAAAGTGTGGTTGACGTCGGCGGTCGGCACGACGCGCAGCTTGTGGACGCCAAAGAAGCTGAGGATTTTAGGCAGCAGGTCGACCGGCAGGAAGTCCATCGCGTTCAGCAGCCAGACCCAGCAGAAAATGGTGATCGCCAGCGGCGCGATGACCTTGCTCTTGGCGTGGAAAGCCGAATTCACCACGTCGTTGACCAGTTCCATCACGGCTTCGACGAAGTTTTGCAGCTTGCCTGGCACGCCAGCGGTGGCGCGGCGCGAGGCCATGTAGAACACGCCGAGGAAAACCAGGCCCAGAATGGCCGAAACCCAGAACGTGTCCAGGTTAAACATGCCGTCAGCCGATTTCAGGTGGCTTAAGTGGTGCTGAATGTATTCGATATTAGTGGGCGCTTCGTGCCCGACATTTTCAGTGGTCATAAAAATATAAGATTTTGGTGATTAAATTGCGAGCAGTGAAAACCAGTAAGCCAAGGTTGCCACCGCGAAACCCAAGATCAGCCATAACCATGAGGCCGACTGAAACATCACGAGTGCTAAAACAAACAGCACAATCGTGATAAAAATCTTTGTCGCTTCTGCACGCACGTGCGCGCGAAAAACTTTCTTGGCGTCATTTGATCCGCGCGCAACAATCATCGCGTACATCAGGCTCCCGATGACTGCGATTGCTCCGCCATAGGCGGCCGACCAAGCTTGGTTAACTCCGCCAATATTCCAGGCGAGCAAGGCAAATCCAGTGCAGATAGCGAACTGGAGGGCGACGACTCGGAACATCGGCTTCACGGCACTCGTCGAACTACTCACTGTCGAGTCCCCTTAAAAACCGATTAAACTCCAAAGACGCGTGATTATATGTGTCTTTCATGTATCACGTCAAACATGCTGCACCGCAGCAGAGCATTTAGTGCACGAATGAGACGCTTTTAGAAACATTTCCGCCGTCTTTGCACCAAGTTGGAATCAGATAGAAATCCGGGGTCAGTTCTGCCAAACGTACACGAGCTCATGTACATTTGGCAGAACTGACCCCGGATTGGGGTTAGGCGCGAAGGCGGGCGAGGACGCCGTCGAGGATGTCGAGGTCGGCGAAGTCGATGATCATCTGGCCGCGGCCTTTGGCGCCCATCTTGAAGACGACCGGGGTGGCCAGCTTGTCCGACAGTTCTTCTTCCAGACGCGTGATGTCACCGGACTTTTCCTTGGCGCGCGCTTCTTTCGGCGACGATTTCATTTCTTCCAGGGTTTTTGTCACCAGTTTCTCGGTTTCGCGTACCGATAACCTTTTTGCAACCACCGTGTTGGCCAGGTTGATCTGGTTTGCGGCGTCGACCGCCAGCAGCGCGCGCGCGTGGCCCATGTCGATATCGCCGGCCATCAGCATGGTTTGTACCGGGCTTGCCAGATTCATCAGACGCAACAGGTTCGACACTGCGCTGCGCGAACGGCCGACCGCGTTGGCCGCCTGTTCATGCGTGAAGGCGAAGTCGGTGATCAGGCGATGGATGCCTTGCGCTTCCTCCAGCGGATTCAGATCCTCGCGCTGCATGTTTTCGATCAGCGCCATCGCGGCGGCGGCCTGGTCGTCAACATCCCGCACCAGTACCGGCAGCACCTCTAATCCAGCCAGCTGTGCGGCGCGGAAGCGGCGCTCGCCGGCAATGATCTCGTATTTGTCCTTGCCGACCGGGCGCACCAGGATAGGCTGCATGATGCCCTGGGTTTTGATCGATGCGGCCAGCTCCTGCAAGCCGCCCTCGTCCATGCGGGTGCGCGGCTGGTATTTGCCAGCCTGCATCTGCGTGACCTTCAGTTCCGATGGCGTGTTTGCATCCGCCGTGTTCATGTCGCCGTCGCCGCCCAGCAGCGCGTCCAGGCCGCGACCCAGGCCTTTGAGTTTTTTGGTTGCCATGTGATTGCCTTACATTTTCTTGATGCGCTTGACCATCTCGGCGCCGAAGGCGATATACGCCTGCGCACCCTTGGAGGTCGGATCGAAGGTGACACCCGGCACGCCATACGATGGCGCTTCGGCCAGGCGTACGTTGCGCGGGATGATGGTCTTGAAGACTTTGTCGCCGAAGTGCTGCTCCAGTTGCGCCGACACCTGCTGCGACAGCGTCATACGCGGATCGAACATCACGCGCAGCAGGCCGATGATCTTCAGGTCCGGGTTCAGGTTGGCGTGCACCTTCTTGATGGTGTTAACCAGGTCGGACAGGCCTTCCAGCGCGTAGTACTCGCACTGCATCGGGATGATCACGCCGTGCGCGGCGCACAGGCCGTTCAGCGTCAGCATCGACAGCGCCGGCGGGCAGTCGATCAGGATGAAATCGTACTCCTTATCCACCAGCGCCAGCGCTTCCTTCAGGCGGCGTTCGCGGTTGTCCAGTTCCACCATCTCGACTTCGGCGCCGGCCAATTCACGGTTGGATGGCAGCACGTCGAACTGTCCCGGCTCGGAACGCTGACGCGCCGCAGCCACATCAGCTGTGCCCAGCATCACCTCATAGGTCGAGGACTTCAGCCCGGCCTTGTTGATGCCTGCGCCCATCGTGGCGTTGCCCTGCGGGTCAAGGTCGACCAGCAGCACGCGCTGGTTCAGTTTTGCCAGACCGGCTGCGAGATTAACGGTGGTGGTGGTTTTGCCTACGCCGCCCTTTTGATTTGCTACGCAAAAAATTTTTGCCATGTAATTCTTATGTGTGTTGTTGCTTTTGATTTATACGGTATAAACGATATAAACGATTTATATGATATAAACCATTTATACCGTATAAACCGTTTATTCTGTTTCTGCCTGGATGAATACCAGATGGCGCTCTGCGTCCAGCCCCGGAACCGTCAAAGGCTCCAGTTTCTGCACTTTCCATGGTGCTGGCAGTCGCTCTCGCTCCTCTGCTGGCGCCGTACCTTTCAAGGCGATGTATTGCCCGCCCTCTGCCAGCAGGTGCCCGGACCAGTTGACGAAGTCCGACAGGTCTGCGAACGCCCTGGAGGTGATGACGTCGAATTTCGTCTTCACTTCCAGCTCCTGCACCTTCTTCGTGTACACCGTCACATTGCTCAATCCCAGCTCCGCCTTCACCTGATTGAGGAAGGCGGTCTTCTTGTGCACCGTATCGATCATCGACACTTTCATGTCCGGGCGGCTGATCGCCAGCACCATGCCCGGCAGTCCGCCCCCTGCCCCTACGTCCAGCACATTGGCTGCACCGGCAAAGGCCGGTACTGCCGCCAATGAATCCAGCAGGTGCAGCCTCACCATTTCCAGTGGATCGCGCACCGAGGTCAGGTTGTAGACCGAATTCCACTTGTTCAGCAGGGCCAGGTAGTCCAGCAGCTTTTCTACCTGTGCCTCGCTCAGCGCCAGCGGCAGCTGATTGATGCCTTGTTTCAAAACATCCGCGATTACGCCACGGTCAAACACCTTCATGCCGCCTCATCTTTCTGTACAAATCCACCGAAACCGGCTTTCTTCAGATGCACCAGCAGCAGCGAAATCGCCGCTGGCGTGACGCCCGAAATACGCGATGCCTGACCCAGCGTTTCCGGGCGCTGCGCATGCAGCTTTTGCCGCACCTCCACCGACAACGCGGTGATGTCCAGGTAGTTGTAATTCTCCGGCAGTTTCAGGTTTTCATAGTGCTCGTGACGCTCGACTTCGCGCGTCTGACGATCGATATAGCCTGAATACTTGAGCTGGATTTCGATCTGTTCCTTGACTGCTTCATCAGTCTCGCCAGGGCCAGCCAACTCGCGGCCGTCGGCGCCTTTCAGCGTCATCAGCTTGTCGTACTCGACGCCTGGACGGCGCAGCAGATCGGCCAGCGAATACTCGCGCTCGATGGCCTGGCCAATCACACGCTCCGATTCGGCAGCTTCCAGGATGCGTGGATGCACCCACGTGGAACGCAGACGCTCCAGTTCGCGCGCCACCGATTCGCGTTTGCGGTCGAAGGCTTCCCACTGCGCGTCGCCGATCACGCCCAGCTTGCGGCCGATCTCGGTCAGGCGCATGTCGGCATTGTCTTCGCGCAGGCTCAGACGGTACTCGGCACGGCTGGTGAACATGCGGTACGGCTCCATCACGCCTTGCGTGACGAGGTCGTCCACCATCACGCCCAGATAGGCTTCCGAGCGCGCTGGCGTCCAGGCTTCCTTGCCCTGGGTTTGCAGCGCGGCGTTGACGCCGGCCAGCAGACCTTGTGCCGCCGCCTCTTCGTAGCCGGTGGTGCCATTGATCTGGCCGGCGAAGAACAGGCCGCCGATGGCCTTGGTTTCCAGCGATGCCTTCAGGCCGCGCGGGTCGAAATAATCGTATTCAATAGCGTAGCCCGGACGCAGGATGTGCGCGTTTTCCATGCCTTTCATCGAGCGGACCAGTTCGATCTGCACGTCAAATGGCAAGCTGGTGGAGATGCCGTTTGGATAGAATTCGTGCGTCGTCAAGCCTTCCGGTTCCAGGAAAATCTGGTGCGATTCCTTGGACGAGAAGCGGTGAATCTTGTCTTCAATCGATGGGCAGTAACGCGGCCCGACACCTTCAATCACGCCTGTGTACATCGGGCTGCGGTCCAGGCCGCCACGGATGATGTCGTGGGTTTTCTGGTTGGTGTGCGTCACCCAGCAAGGCATCTGCTCAGGATGCATGGCAGTGTTGCCCATTACCGAGAACACTGGCACCGGGTCCAGATCGCCCGGCTGTTCGGCCATCTGCGTGAAATCGATGCTGCGGCCATCAATGCGCGGCGGCGTACCAGTCTTCAGGCGGCCTTGCGGCAGCTTCAGTTCTTTCAGGCGCGCGGACAGCGACACGGCTGGCGGATCGCCGGCACGGCCACCCGAGTAATTGTTCAGGCCAACGTGGATCTTCCCGTCGAGGAAAGTACCAGCAGTCAGCACCACGGCTGGCGCCAGGAACTTCAGGCCGATCTGGGTGACGGCGCCGACGACGCGCTCGCCCTCCACCATCAGGTCGTCAACAGCCTGCTGGAACAGCCACAGGTTGGGCTGGTTTTCTAGGCGCGAACGGATCGCGGCTTTGTACAGGATACGGTCGGCCTGGGCGCGGGTCGCGCGCACGGCAGGGCCTTTGGAGGAATTCAGAATGGCGATCGCCATGGCGCCGCCCAGCGCATCGACTTCTTTGACCAGATGGCCTTTGCCGATACCGCCGATGGAGGGATTGCACGACATCTGACCCAGCGTCTCAATATTGTGGGTGAGCAGCAGCGTCTTCTGGCCCATACGAGCAGAAGCAAGCGCTGCTTCGGTGCCGGCATGACCGCCGCCAACAACGATGACGTCGAATTTGGTAGGGAATAACATGGTGGAGAACTTTAAAGCGAAGGGATCAAGGTCAAATTATAGAGTTTTTTTGGTGCTGCGACTTTTTTAGGCAAAAATATTCTTTGTTGTGTTCCACGTGAAACAATAAAAAAAGGACACCGAAGTGCCCTTTCCGCATTGTTTCACGTGGAACAGTTCACCAACGCAACCATGCGTCGTAGCCAGTTTTGACAATCAGCACCGACACCACAACCAGGAACAACTTCCGTACGAAGCCGCTGCCATGCTTCATTGCCATCCGCGAGCCGATCAATGAGCCGGCAATCTGACACACAGCCATGGTCAGTCCAAGCTGCCAGATCAGGTGGCCGGCGTAGCCGAACCACACCAGCCCGGCAAAGTTACACGCGACGTTGACGATCTTGGCCACCGCCGATGCACCGAGAAAGTCGAAGCCAAACACGCGCACAAACAGGAACACCAGGAAGCTGCCAGTGCCTGGGCCGAAGAAGCCGTCATAGAAACCGATGGCCGCGCCGACCACCAGCGCCAGCGACTGCTCCCTGGCCCCGGTATGGATAGGCGCGTGGACGCTGCCGAAGTCCTTTTTGGCGAAGGTGTAGATGGCCACCAGCACCAGCACCACGGGCAGCGCGGTACGCATGAAATCGGCAGATACATGCGTGACGGTATAAGCACCGAGAAAGGCGAAGACCAGCGCCGCCATCGCTGCCGGTGTCGCCACCGACCAGGCAATCGCCACCCGCCGCGCATAGCTGACCGCCGCCACGCTGGTGCCGAAGATACTGGCCAGCTTGTTGGTGCCGATCAGCGTGGCCGGCGCCATATTGGGAAACACGGTGAACATGGTCGGTAGCTGGATCAGCCCTCCTCCGCCCACCACTGCATCGACCAGCCCTGCGCCAAACGCAGCAATTCCTAACACCCAAAAGTCCACCATGATCCCGCCATCCCCAACGTGCAAAGGCTCTATTGTACGGAAGAAATGTGAGCTAGCTTATGCGCATCCGGCATGGGTTGCGGTAAGCTTATCGGAGAATTCACTACCGAACGGATGCCGCGTCATGACTGATTTCCCTGCCTTTGCTTTCAGCACCGTCGCAAATATAGTCTCCGAACTGGGCGCTGCCGGGCGCCTCGGCGAGCATATCGCGCAGCGCTTTCCAGCCGCCAGGCGTGCCCTGCTGGTCACCGATCCCGGCTTTCTGAAGACCGGCCTGGTGGATGGGCCGGCCGCCAGCCTGCGGGCGGCCGGCCTCGCGGTCGAGGTGTATTCCAAGGTCGTGGCGGATCCGCCAGAGTCGGTAGTGCTGGAAGCGGTCGACGCCGCCCGCAAGTTCAGCACTGACATCGTCATCGGCCTCGGCGGCGGCAGTTCGATGGATGTGGCCAAGCTGATCGCGGTGCTGGCCGGCAGCGAGCAGCCTATCAGCGCCATCTACGGCATCGGCAATGTGAAGGGCGCGAGGCTACCGCTGGTACAGATTCCAACCACCGCCGGCACCGGCTCCGAAGTCACCAACATCGCCATCGTCACCACCGGCGCTACCACAAAGATGGGCGTGGTCGCGCCGCAGCTTTATGCCGATTTGGCATTGCTGGACGCGGAACTGACGCTGGACTTGCCGCCGCAAGTCACCGCCGCCACCGGCATCGACGCCATGGTGCATGCGATCGAAGCCTACACCAGCAAGCACAAGAAGAACCCGCTGTCGGATATCCTGGCGTGCAAGGCGTTACAGCTGCTGTCGGCCAACCTGATTACGGTCTGCGAAAACGGCAAGGACTTGGCGGCCCGCCAAGCCATGCTGCTGGGCGCGATGCTGGCCGGCCAGGCATTCTCCAACGCGCCGGTAGCGGCCGTGCATGCGCTGGCCTACCCGATAGGCGGAATATTTCACGTGCCACATGGATTATCAAACTCGCTGGTACTGCCGCACGTGTTGCGCTTCAATGCACCCGAGGCGGCCGGGCTGTATGCCGAGCTGGCGGAGATCGTCGTGCCGGCGGCCAGCGGTTCGGTGGAGGCACGCGCGGAAGCATTGGCGATGGCGATGCAACAAATCGCCACGGTCACCGGCATCGAGCGCACGCTGCAACAGGTAGGCATCAAGGAATCGGACCTGGACCGGCTGGCGGATGACGCCATGCTGCAAACCCGCCTGCTGGGCAACAACCCTCGGATCGTCACACGCGACGACGCGAGGGCAATCTACGCAGCTGCGCTTTAGTCCGGCACCGCCACGGTGGTACCGCTGACCGAGATCACATTAGCGGCGGCTGGCGCACTGGCGAGCGGCGGCAGGTTGGCGACGGTGATCGGTGTGGTGTTATCCACCCGGGTCACCGTCCGTACCACTTGCGATGGCGGCAGCGGTGTGGCGCTGCTGCGCAGGTTAGCCAGCATGGCGTCCAGCGCGCGGAACAGATACAGATGCAGCGGCACCACACTGGCCGGCAGCGCATTGGCAAACGAATCGAAATGGTTGGCGTTGCTTACTTCGATGTAGCGCAGCTTGCTGGCGCTGCCTTCGACCGACGCGTTCAGTCCCAGATAAGCACGCGAAGCAAAGTTCACCGGGATCAGCGTATCGCTGCGCCCATGCACAATGATGGCTGGCTTGCCCTTCAAGTTGCCACTTGCCGCCACCTCGGCCACACCCGCGCGGACGCGTGCGCTTTGCGTTGCGAGCGTACCGCTCAGCGCAGCGCCGGTCACGGCATCCACGCCAGTCGCCAGCGAGCGCAAGCACAGGAATCCATCCAGCGACTGATCCGCCTGGCTATTGCTTGGCGATACGCCAAACGGATAAGCCTTTGCGCCGCCAACCGAATCCTCATACACCACGCTGCCGATAATGCCGTTCTGCATGGCGAAGCTGGCCGCCTTCTGCGCTGCCGTGAGCGCGACTGGCGCACCTGTGGCATCAGTCTGCGCAAATGTAAAACCACATACTTTGTCTGTCACAGAAAATTTGCCGTAAGCGTAGGCATACGTGACGGCGACCAGGATGTTGGTGCCGGCGTGCGCGGCTTGCAGCACATCGGCGTCGGCCAGCCAGCCGTAGGCTTTGAGGCGCGCTTTGGCGTCGGTCTGCTGCGCGGTCAGGTCGCCGCCGTTGAGCAAGCCTTTGGCGACCAGCGCCGAGCAGCGGCCAGGTGCGGCGACGGTAGCAGCGATGCATGGCTGGTACAGCGCCGCATACGTTGAATAGTCGAACAGCGACTTACCCTGCCCTGTCACTGCCACCGCGCCCTGCCGCACGGTGTAGCCGCTAGCGGACTTGGGCTGGATCTGCGGCTCGCTGGCGGCCACGCCGGTGATCAGGCCCTTGGTGTCCTGCTCGGCGGCCAGCAAGGCAGAGCCGGCGCCATTGGAGATGCTGGAGGCAATGGTGATGGTGTTCTTTGGCGTCAGCACAATAATATGGCTTTTGTTGTCGCGCGCCAGCGTGCCGTACTTTTCGTTCAGCACGTAGAAGGCAAACTCCACCGCTTGCAGCGTCGCCTTGTCCCAATCCTTTTCCGGATTCTGCTGCGAGTGCGCGTGCTTGAAGGCGACGCGGCCCGGATAGGCAGAGGCAAATGCATTCCGCTCGGCATCGCTCAGCGTGGGTGCGAAAATGGCGTTCTGGCCGGCTGCCGCGCGGGTAGAGCGCAAACCGCTCTGCAAGTTCACGCTGTCGTCGTCAAAGGTGTACAGGCCGGTGCCGCTGCCCTTGTCGGCGTAGGCGACTGCGCAATTGTTCTTCAGGCCCCATTCGCCCGCGCTGCCGATGGCGCCATAAATGCCGCGCGAGCCGCTAGACGTGCCGGTGACGATGCAGGGATTTTTCACGTCGAACCCGGCCGGCACTTGCACCATCAACGTCACGTTGCCATCGCCATAGGCCAGATATTCGCTGCCGGCGATCCTGCCCTCGCCCGCACCGGCGACGCCCTTCGCGTCCACATTCGGGCCGTACAGCGTGCCGTAGCCGCTGTTGGCGGAGATATCCAGCACGGCGCGGTAATTGGCGTGGATGGCGTTACGGCGCAGTTCCGCAGCGGTCGGACTGGCGGGATCGGCATAGGCCGGCACGGCGCCTGCCAGACCGGTCTTGCCCAGGCCGGCGGTCAGCAGGTCGTCGCTGGCGCCGTCGTAAGTTTTGCTGCTGATGTCGCCGAGGTAGCCCGGCTTGATGTTCAGCTCTTCCGGAGCGTCGTTCTCGTGCCGCGCGCCACAGGCGGCGATGGTGATGCCGGCCAGCGCCAGCAGAATGATGTTGGTTTGCATAGCGTCCTCACACTGGTTTCTTCTTTCCCGCCAGCGCGATGAACTCACCGATAATCCCGCGCCGGAACGACAGCACACAAATAATGAAGATCAGGCCAACCACCATGTTGACCGCTTCCCCGATGGTGTTAAACCACTCCACGCCGGTGACATTGGCCAACAGCGTGCCCCAGTCGCCCAGCTTGTTTTCCAGCGCGATGATGATGATGGCGCCAAGCATCGGCCCGGCCAGCGTGCCCATGCCGCCAACCAGCGTCATCAGGATAACCAGGCCGGACATCGTCCAATGGACATCGGTCAAGGTTTCAAACCCTAGCACCACGGTCTTGGTGGCGCCGGCCAGCGCCGCCAGCGCCGCCGACAATACGAAGGCCAGCAGCTTGTACTTGTCGACGTCATAGCCGAGCGAGATCGCGCGCGGTTCGTTTTCCTTGATCGCCTTCAGTACCTGGCCGAACGGCGAATGCACGGTGCGCACAATCAGCGCAAACGCCAGCACGCAGATGCCGAGTACGACGAAATACAAGGTGGTATCGTTGCTGAGGTCGACCATGCCGAGCAACCTTCCACGTGGAACGCCTTGCAGGCCGTCCTCACCGCCGGTGAACTCCCCTGCCCGCAGCGCGCCGAAATAGACCATCTGCGCCAGCGCTAGCGTAATCATCGAGAAGTAAATACCCTGGCGGCGAATCGCCAGCGCTCCCATCAGCAGCCCGATCAGCGCGCCGGCGGCCACGCCCACCAGCAAGCCCAGCTCGAACGGCAGGCCCCAGTTCTTCAGCGCGTTGCCGGCAAAGTAACCGGCCATGCCGAAGAAGGCCGCGTGGCCGAACGACAGCAAGCCAGTAAAACCGATCAGCAGGTTGAAGGCGCAGGCAAACAGCGCGAAGCACAGCAGCTTGGACAGGAACACCGGGTAGCCGACAAACGGCGCCGCCACGGCAATCGCAAAGGCAATCAGGTAGCCGATTTTCTTGTTCATCATTTTTCCTTACCGAACAGGCCAGCCGGGCGCAGCAACAGTACGACTACCATCACCAGGAACACCACGGTCGACGAAAACTCCGGATAGAACACCTTGGTCAGCCCCTCGATGACACCCAGCGCCAGCCCGGTCAGGATCGAGCCCATGATCGAGCCCATGCCACCGATCACGACAACGGCGAATACGACGATAATCAGGTTCTGACCCATCAGGGGCTGCACCTGGATGATTGGGGCCGCCAGAACGCCTGCAAAGCCCGCCAAAGCGACGCCGAAGCCATAGGTCAGCGTCACCATCAGCGGCACGTTGATGCCGAACGCTTCCACCAGCTTGGGATTCTCGGTGCCGGCGCGCAGATAAGCGCCCAGTTTGGTCTTCTCGATCACGAACCAGGTGGACAGGCAAACCACCAGCGAAGCCAGCACCACCCAGCCGCGATAATTCGGCATCACCATGAAACCGAGGTCGGTGGCGCCGGCCAGCGCCTCGGGCACCTGGAACGGCTGGCCGGAGACGCCATAAAACGAGCGGAACACGCCTTCCACCAGCAATGTGATGCCGAAGGTCAGCAGCAGCCCGTACAGGTGGTCCAGCTTGTACAGGTGGCGCAGCATGGTCTTCTCGATGACGACGCCGAACACGCCGACGATCAGCGGCGCCAGCACCAGCATCGCCCAGTAGTTCAGGCCGCAATATTCGATGCCCATCCACGCCAGGAACGCGCCCATCATGTACAGCGCGCCGTGGGAAAAATTAATCACGTTCAGCAGGCCGAAGATGACCGCCAGGCCGAGCGACAACATCGCGTAGAACGAGCCGTTGACCAGGCCCAGCAGCAGCTGGCTCATAATCATGGGCAAGGGATAGCCGAAGATTTCCATGCGCATCCTCAAATAGCCGCTCCCGCCCGCGCGGGAGCGATGGTGGATAACTTAGATTATTTCCACAGGCTGCACTTGGTTTCCGCCTTGGTGGCGTATGCCTGGTCGCCCGGAATGGTGGCCACCACCTTGTAGTAATCCCATGGATATTTCGACTCCGACGGCTTCTTCACTTCCATCAGATACATATCGTGCACCATGCGGCCGTCCGGACGGATTACGCCGTTCTTGGCGAACATATCGTTGATCTTGTTCGCCTTCAGGTGCGCCATCACCTTGTCCGAATCATCGCTGCCGACGGCTTTCACCGCCTTCAGGTAATTGCCGGCGGCCGAGTAATCGGCGGCCTGCAACATCGACGGCTCCTTCTTCATTTTCGCGAAGTAGCGTTTCGACCAGGCGCGCGTGTCTTCATTGGCGTCCCAGTACCAGCCGTCGGTCAGGTACATGCCCTGCGTCAGGTTCAAGCCCAGCGAGTGCACGTCGTTGATGAAGATCAGCAGCCCGGCCAGCTTCATCTTCTTGGTGACGCCAAATTCGTTGGCGGCCTTGATGGAATTGATCGCATCGCCGCCGGCATTCGCCAGGCCGAGAATCTGCGCACCCGACGCTTGCGCCTGCAGCAGGAAGGACGAGAAGTCCGACGCCGACAGCGGATGCTTGACCGAGCCCAGCACCTTGCCGCCGGCCGATTTCACCAGGTCCGAGGTATCTTTTTCCAGCGACTGGCCGAACGCATAATCGGCGGTCATGAAATACCAGTTCTTGCCGCCCTGCTTGACAATCGCGCCGCCGGTGCCGCGCGCCAGCGCGATGGTGTCGTAGGCGTAGTGCACGGTGTACGGCGTGCATTCCTCGTTGGTCAGGCGGGCCGAGCCGGCACCGATCGAGATGAAGATTTTTTTCTTCTCCGCCGCCACCTTGGCCATCGCCAGATTGGCGCCGGAGTTGGTGCCGCCGATCAGCATGTCGACACCCTGCTGGTCAAACCATTCGCGCGCCTTGGAGGCGGCGATGTCGGCCTTGTTCTGGTGATCGGCGGAGATGAATTCGATCTTCTTGCCGTTGAGGTTGCCGCCCGCGTCGGCAATCGCCATCTTGATGGCTTCAGCGCCGCCGGCGCCGTCGATGTCGGTGTACAGGCCGGACATATCGGTGATGAAACCGATCTTTACGGTATCACCGGAAATCTGTGCGTGCGCCGAGAAAGATGCGCAAGCGGCTACTGCAAGGGTGATGGATTTGATTTTCATTTTTTCGTCTCCCTACCAAGGTTTAAACACCCAATAGCTCGGTCAATACCGGCATCTTGGCGCTCAACTCCGATGCAACAAAGGTCTCCACGATTTGCCCGTGTTCCATCACATAAAACCGGTCAGCCAACGGTGCGGCAAACCGGAAATTCTGTTCCACCATGACGATGGTGTAGCCCTTGGCTTTAAGGGTGGTAATCATGCGCGCCAGTCCCTGCACAATCACCGGCGCCAGGCCTTCGGAAATTTCATCCAGCAGCAGCAGGCGCGCACCGGTGCGCAGGATGCGCGCCACCGCCAGCATCTGCTGCTCGCCGCCGGACAGCCGTGTGCCCTGGCTGTGCCGGCGTTCCTGCAAATTGGGAAACATCGCATAGATTTCCTGCACCGGCATGCCCTGGTCGGCGCCGCGCAGCTGCGGCGGCAGCATCAGGTTTTCCTCCGCCGACAGCGAGGAAAAAATCCCCCGCTCCTCCGGGCAATAGCCGATACCGAGGTGGGCGATCTTGTGCGTCGGCAGGCCGATGGCTTCCGCGCCATGCACCTTGATCGAACCCTTGCGCGCGCCGGTCAGGCCCATGATGGCGCGCAGCGTGGTAGTGCGGCCGGCGCCATTGCGGCCAAGCAGCGTCACCACTTCACCCGGCTCCACCGTCATGTTGACGTTGTGCAGAATGTGCGACTCGCCATACCAGGCTTGCAGGTTCGAGATTTCCAGGGCGGCCGTCATCAGTGCGCTCCTTCCAGCACTGCCGCTTCCGTTCCCATGTACGCTTCCATCACCTGCGGATTGGTCGACACCTGCGCATACGAGCCTTCGGCCAGCATGGCGCCGCGCTGTAGCACGGAGATCTTGTCGCAGATGCCGGACACCACTTTCATATTGTGTTCAACCATCAGGATGGTGCGGCCGGCCGACACTTTTTTGATCAGCTCGGTAACGCGGTGTACATCTTCATGGCCCATGCCCTGCGTCGGTTCGTCCAGCAGCATCAGCTCCGGTTCCATCGCCAGCGTGGTGGCGATTTCCAGCGCGCGCTTGCGGCCGTAGGGCATGTCGACGGTGATGGTATCGGCAAATTCGGTCAGGTCGACCTCTTCCAGCAATTGCATGGCGCGCTCGTTGAGCTGGTCCAGCGCGCGTTCGCTTTGCCAGAAAAAGAAGCTGCTGCCGAGCTGGCGCTGCAAGCCGATGCGGACGTTCTGCAACACCGTCAGGTGCGGAAAGACGGCGGAAATCTGAAACGAACGGATCACGCCCATGCGGGCGATCTGCGCCGGCCTGGCGGCGGTGATGTCATTGCCGTTGAACAGAATCTGGCCCGAGGTCGGCACCAGGAACTTGGTCAGCAAATTGAAGCATGTGGTTTTACCTGCCCCGTTGGGGCCGATCAGCGCGTGGATGTGGCCGCGCTGTACTTTGAGATTCACGTCGTTGACCGCAGTAAAACCCTTGAATTCCTTGGTCAAATGCTTTGTTTCCAAGATAACGTCGGACATCCTGTCTCCTTGTTATTCTTTTCAAAGTACCAATTTTTTCTAGATCATACACAGTAACAAATTCGCTAACAATACAGTATAAATACGATGGTTTTTTGATCTGGATTTAAGCGCTGCGGATTAATTGCGCCGCTTTTTCAGCAATCATGATCGTGGGGGAATTGGTGTTTCCGGAGGTGATGAAAGGCATGACGGACGCATCCACCACACGCAGCCGCGCCACGCCCTTCACGCGCAACTGGCTGTCGACCACGGCGCCGGGATCATCATCGCGCCCCATCTTGCAGGTGCCAACCGGATGGAAAATTGTTGTGCCGATCGCACCTGCTGCTTCGGCCAATTCCTCGTCCGTGCGGTAATGGATACCTGGCTTGTATTCTTCCGGCGCGTATTTTTTCAGCGCCGGCGCGGCGACGATGTTGCGCGTCAGCGTCAAAGCTTCGGCGGCGACCTTGCGGTCTTCAGGCGTGCTCAAATACATCGGCGAAATTTTGGGCGGCGCATAGGGGTCGGCGCTGGCGATGCGCACATGGCCGCGCGAGGTCGGCCGCAGATTGCACACGCTGGCGGTGAACGCCGGGAAAATATGCAGCGGATCGCCAAATTTTTCCAGCGACAGCGGCTGTACATGGTATTGCAGATTCGGCGTCTGCTCGCTGGCGCTGGAGCGCGCAAACGCGCCCAGCTGCGACGGCGCCATCGACATCGGCCCGCTCTGGAACATTGCGTACTCCAGGCCGATACGCATTTTTCCAAACCAGTTCGACGCCATCGTATTCAAGGTGCGGGCGTTTTTCCCCAGCTTGTAAATCATGCGCAGTTGCAAATGGTCTTGCAGGTTTTCACCCACGCCTGGCAAGTCAGCGACCGGCGTGATGCCAAGCTCGTGCAAGCGCGCGGCGGGACCGATGCCGGAGCATTGCAAAATCTGCGGACTGCCAACGGCGCCTGCCGCCAGCAGGGTTTCTTTGTGTGCGGTGGCGCTGAATAAGGTGCCGCCGCCGGTAAAAATCACGCCGCTGCAGACGCCATTTTCGATCTGCAACCGCTCCACGTGGCAGCCGGTCATCACCGTCAGATTAGGCCGGCGTGCAGCGGGTTTTAAAAATGCCTTGGCCGTATTCCAGCGAATGCCGCGCTTTTGATTGACGTCGAAATAGCCGCAGCCGGCGTTGTCGCCGCGATTGAAATCATCGACCTTTTTGATGCCGGTCTGCTCGGCGGCGTCGCGGAACGCGTCCAGTATCTGCCAGGACAAACGCTGTTTTTCCACGCGCCACAAGCCGCCTTCTCCGTGGAATTCGGAAGCGCCGCCGTAGTAGTCCTCGCTCTTTTTGAATAGCGGCAGCACTGCCTCCCAGCGCCAGCTATCGTCGCCGGTCAGCGCGGCCCAGCGATCATAGTCACCCGCCTGGCCACGCATGTAGATCATGCCATTGATCGAGGAACTGCCGCCCAGCACTTTGCCGCGCGGATACAACAGGCTGCGGCCGCCGAGGCCGGGGTCGGCTTCGGTGCGGAATTTCCAGTCGGTGCGGGGATTATCGATGCAATGCAAATAGCCGACCGGGATGTGTATCCACACATAATCGTCGCGGCCGCCTGCTTCGATCAGCAAGACTTCCTTGTCTTTATCGGCGCTGAGCCGGTTGGCCAAAACACAGCCGGCAGAGCCGGCGCCTATGATGATGTAATCGTAGCTGCCTGCTGATTCCAAACTGCCTCCTGATTCTATGTCGCGCTGATCTCCGCCAGCAAAGTCTCCACCAGTTCCGCCGCCAGCATGGGCCGCACACGCGCGACACCCGTGCCGCACCACAGCGACATCAATTCGGTCTCGCCACGCTTGGCAGCCTCCGCTCTGATTGACGAAGTTAATGCGTTTTGAACCGGATATGGCGGCAAAAGACGTTCGTTGGCCGCCATTAGCTGCATGAAGCGGTTTTCCAGTCCGCGCGCATAGCGCCCTGAAAAAGTCCGCGTCAAGCGGGTTGGATGATTGTCGGCCGCCAGCAGGCGCTGCTTGTACGCCGGATGAATGCCCGATTCATCACTGACCAAAAACGCCGTGCCCATCTGCACCGCCTGCGCGCCGCCATCGAGCGCCCGCTTGATATCGGCGCCATCCATGATGCCGCCAGCGGAAATCACCGGTATCTTCACCGCCGCAACCACCAGCGGCAGCAATTCAAACGTGGTCAGCGTCGCCTCTTCCTGCGCGCCGATGAAAGTACCGCGATGCCCGCCGGACTCCACGCCGGAAGCGATCACCGCATCGGCGCCGCGACGCTCCCAAGCCAGCGCTTCTTCGACATGCGTGATCGTGCCGATGACAAAAACGCCGGCATCGTGCAGCCGGCGGATCTGCTCCGCGCTGAGTATGCCGAAAGTAAAGCTGGCCACGGCCGGCCGCAGCGCCAGCAATGTTTCAAACTGCGCGGAAAAGTCCTCGCACCACTTGGCCGGCGTCGGCAATTCCGCCCATCCCAACGATGACCAGACGGGTTGCAGCCATGCTTTGGCCTGTTCCACCTCTTCCGGCGATGGATCTGGCGTCTGCAAAACGAAAAAATTCAGGCAAAAAGGATGGTCGGTCAGGGCGCGGATTTGCGCGGTTTGCTCGCGTATCGCCGTTGGCGACAACAAAGAACAGGCCAGCGAACCCAGCGCGCCGGCATTGGAGACAGCAGCCACCTGCGCCGGCGTGTTATTGCCGCCAGCCGTGGGCCCCTGGATGATGGGATGCGGAAAAACAGATGCTAAGGTCATCAATTCCCTTGTTTCACCCTGTGGATAAGCATATGGATATCCACAGGTGCGAAATGTGAGTAAACAAATAAATTTTTGGGACGAGTTTTTTTATCCCAAAACAGTTCTTCGCTCATACACGGTTTACGCATCCGCTTATGCAG
>Ga0308157_10002681_pt1 | contig 28086 bp, 32 predicted proteins | sample PhyBR1_FD_201035 | JGI IMG/M metagenome (GOLD analysis project Ga0308157, IMG submission 201035) | Phyllosphere microbial communities from UC Gill Tract Community Farm, Albany, California, United States - DLSLB.R1 | ecosystem: Host-associated > Plants > Phyllosphere > Unclassified | place: USA...
GCAGAGGAAATCCAATATGAGATCTTGAGCTTTGAGGAGTTTTTTTACCGACTGACGGAAACGAAACAGGCAGATCAGAAAATATTACAATCAATTCAAAACAGTTATGAGATTGCCAAAAAGAGAAATCAGGGCAGTATAGAAAAAGATGCCGTTACGGACATCGTTATCGATCACTTTTATGATCCCATTCACACTATTGAAACCTACTCTTTTGTCACACAAAAATTCAAAGTAAAGGGTAATTTTCTTGAAAAATTTGTGGTAACCATCAACAACGGAGTTGTCAAAACAGCCTATCTGCGCTATTATCCCGAAGGCGGTACATTTGAAGAGCTCTTTACCGGTAAAGTTGAACTTTCTAATGCCGATCAGACGATTACCATCAGCGACTATTTCAGAAATGGTAAACGCGATGAACGGACAACATACGCGGTACAGAAAGACTGTACCACTACATTTACCTTTCGCTCTACCCGATGTACCAATGGCGGAAAACACAAATTCGGGCAGATGTGTGGCGGTAAATATACTAATGACGCCTATATTTATGTAACTACTGATGTGGTTTGCAAAACTACCATCACCAGTGATATCGTACAATTGGCTTTAGAAATCATTGATCTGAACCCGGCAAAAGGGGGCGGGGGCGGCTCTTCTTCTAATGCCAAATTCCAAAACTTTATATACACTCTGCCGGGACTTACAAAGAATATGCTGGCTCAAAATTCTGATCTTAAAACAGCTGTGAGTGTCTATCTGATGCAAAAGAATTATTCTGCAGCCAGTATAAAACTGGCAACCGACCTGCTTAATTTTATCGCCAATGATACCGTATTGCGTACCAACAATAACAAGCTTACACAGCAAATAGTACAGCTATCGCTGTTTACCAATAAATTTACTGTGAATAGCTTTATTACTTTTTGGAGTAGTCTTACCACAGAAGAAAAAATGATTCTGCAAAATTATGCCAACAACGGGATGTCTGCTAATGGCAATTTCTTAAAACCATCTGCTATTTCTTTTTTAAATTGGGCGTTGGCATATCTTATTCAGAATAATGGGGTAACCATGTCTCAGTTTGAAAATTGGTTTATGAAAAAGTCTGAGGGCAAGGACTACTTTTATGATGCAAACTATTGGGAAAATCCTAATTTAACCTTTGCTTCTCAAAACCTGCCAACTTGGGCTGCGTTTTCAGCAGCTTATCCTAATGAAACTTCAGCTCAATTATATATGGTTGTAGGAGGAGATGTAGCCAAGGCACGGATAAAATATCCGGCTGAAACGGAAAACGGATGTGCCTTAAAAGTATCCAGAGCATTGAATTACTCAGGCATAGTTATCCCAAAAATTGCTACTACAGCCAATTATTTAGGAACAGTGAAAGGTGCAGATGGAAAATATTATTTTTTAAATGCCAAATCTCTGATTATATGGATGCAAAAAACTTTTGGCACCACCACTAATCAAAAGTATCTATACAAACATCTTGATGATTATGAAGGAGATGTCAATAATTACGGCAATGGCTTTAAAAACAGCATTTCAGGTAAAAAAGGTATCTTTACAATGTTTCCAATAGATCCCAGCCCACAATCGCAAGGAGGATTTGGAGCATCTGGTCATGCCGATATTTTTGATGGAATACAATGCAAGGGAGCATGCTATTTTCAGGATGCTTTGGAAATTCATTTTTGGGAACTCGACTAAAGATATAAAAATGCAGGTAAGCAAATAGTTTGTAAACATCGTTAATATAATTGTCATCTATAACATATCAAATGGCAATTGACAACTAATCAAAAAAAATATTTACATATGAAATATATCATTATAGCTTTCTTGATTTTTACGTCTATGGCATATTCACAAGATAATGACATATATAAAAAAGTTTTTGAAAATAAGAAAAATTTCAAATATTTAAATTTTTATGATAAGGATGCTAAAAAGAAAATGGCTACCTATAAAGTTTATGATAGTACATATTTAATTCACAAACGTACTTTTAAGTATAATGACAGTATTTATTATAGTAAGAAATTAGCTGATAGTATAGCTGTTTACGGAAAAATGCATGGTAAAGAATCTTATGCTGCCTATATTGCTAAAATAAGTGAAATTTTATCTTTTGAAGAACAAGATTATTTATGGAAACAAACTGATCAAACTAAAAAAGAAAAAATATTTATTGAAAATAAAAAAGTCGTAATGATTCAAGAAATCCCTAAGGATGAATTGTATTTTCAGGTCTCCAATATTATTTATTCAAATGATAGAAAAAAAGCGTACTTGAAAATTGAAGTACGGGTAAATAACGATATTATTGGGCATTCGTTCTTTATTTTATCACTTGTCAATAAAAAATGGTTACAGATATATCAAGATGAACAAATTTTCTTGTGATTCGGATAGTCCTCGGATATAGATATGGAGAACATAAGCATATAAACTATAGATTATATAGATATTTGGGAATTAGAATAAATAGTTTAAAATGAAAAAAATATATTATATAATAGTACTAATGCTTTTAATAGTTTCATGTAAAAGCAAACAAAAATATCAATACCTCTGGAAATCCATTTTTGGGAACTCGATTAATCAAAATGAAAATATGAAAAATATAGTAACACTTCTATTAATCCTTTACACATCTTTTGGATTTTGTCAAGATAAAGAATTGTATCGGATGGCTTTTGCAGATAAAAATAACTTTAACTATCTGAATTTTTATGATGATACTACCTTAGATAGAATGGACACATTGAAAGTATTAAAAACTACCAAAAAGTTGCCCTCTTCTATGTTTAAGTATAAACGCGAAACCTATTATACAAAAGAATTAGCAGATAGTTTGCTCATATACAGTAATAAGCATAATAAAACCAATACTGTAAATTATATCAATAAAGTCAGTGAACTATTAGCTTTTGAAGAACAAGATTATCTATATAATGCGGTAGCTAATTTTTCTAAAAATGATATTGAAAGTATCCCTGTAGGACACGTATCAATTGTAGATACAGTAGGTTTTATGTTTTATGCTACCAATATTGTTTACACCAGAAACAACAAGTATGCGTTTTTATGAATTGGGGTAGAGGCTAAAGATGCTCATTTTTTAGGTATCTCAACTTTCATTTTTAAAAAGAAAAATAAGAACTGGAAGATAATTTATATAAATAAGTTTTTAGCACTCTGATTTTGATCGAGAATATTTAAAGCCAAAAGGTGGTGTTCATTCAATCCGGATATGGATATTAAATTGATGTATATGGAAAATAGAAAAATGATAATAATATATTTAATCTCAATGTTTACCATGCTGCTTAACAATGGTTGTAATATGACCTATGAAAAAAATGGAAATTATAAGTATGAGATAAGTACTGATAAAGTCTTTACAGGCGATTATGATGGAATTGTTAAGACGATAAAAACGTATAAGCTGAATAATACATTTCAGGCTGGGGTAACATTGGAGTCTAAATTAGGCTTTGAACCACGTACTGATACAATCTATTCTTCCGGCTATACTGAGATTGATACAATCAATAAAACATTAATTGTAAGGGAATACTATTATTACGGTTACAAAAAGTTTATCAAAACAGATAGTATTTATAAAGTCTTTAAACAAACACCTACAGGTAGCCTCAAATTGTCAACATATACACAATTTTACAATGGAGTTGGTAAGGATATTATGCCTTAAAAATAGGTGAGATAGCAAAAAAAGAAATTTTTTCAATTGTTTTCAAGAATATAAAATCGGTAAAGCTTTATATTTCTGAATCACAAAAAATAACACCGTATGAAAGTAATTTTTTTATCCGTTTTTTCATTAATATTAGGCTGTAACAGCATTAAGGAATTTGAATACATATCAAATAGTAATGACCGTAAATATAAAGATTTTGTTAGTCAACATGATGCTAATACCTACACTAACATAGTATCAAAGAAAGGAACATTTTATTTATATAAACCATGTGATTTAGGATTTCAACAGTTGATTGAAATAAATGATAATAAAATCGTTATAGAAGCCGGAGAAACTTTTGAATATCAAATAAAAAGTGTGATACATAATAATGACATCATTGATTATGAAATATACAACGATTTTGAAATGGGCAATTTATTAATGAAAACTCTCGATGATAATAAGGTTCTTTTTAAACTCAAAGATAAAGATGCTATATCTTACTTTTTGATGACTTCTTTTTCATCAGTAACAAACTATCCACTGATAATTCATCATTGCAATGAAAAGAGAACAGAAATGGATTTCGATTCTTTGGATTTGGAGCGTATTTGGCATCATGGTTTTGAATGACAGGTTCTCATATCTGAGTTCATTTTTTCAAAGAATTAGGTAATTCTCTAAACTGATAAATAAGCAAAATAGGTATAGAAGATTTTAGTGTAAAATATATTTTTTAACTATATACTTTGTTATACTATGTATTTTTTTATATTTGCATTATGAATGAAGATTTTATAAATAAATGGACATCACAACTAAAGAAAGGCACACTTTCTTTTATTGTGCTCAGTATTCTTAGCAGAGAAAAAGAATATTATGGTTATGATTTAATCAGTGAGATTAAAAAAGTAACGGATATCGATATTGCAGAAGGTACTCTTTATCCACTGCTTATCCGGTTAAAAAAAGAGCTGTTGGTTGATGCCCGGTGGGTTGAGCAGACTTCCGGAATACCAAGAAAATATTATAAAATTACCCGGTTGGGAATGGAAACATTCAGAGAAATGAAAGTGTACTGGGGTAATTTAAATCAAATCATTAATGCCATCTAATTATGAAATTTCAAGAAATAAAATTTACAGATAACAATGCAAAAAGACTGTACAAAGATTATATCAATCGCGTAAAAAGCATGGTTAAAGGACTCAATAAAGAAAATCAGCAAGAGTGTTTATTGGAGATTAACAGTCATATATATGAAGCATTTACAATAGTTGAAGGCAACGAAGTGGAACGTCTGCTTGATGTCTTTGAAAAACTTGGGGCTCCGGAATTCTTTCTTAGAGAACTCGTAGCAGAAAAAAAATTAGAGGAAGCTACACGCAGTTTTAATCCTGTTAAAATTATCAAAGCACTACTATTTAATTTTAGCAACGGAGTTTCTTATATCATCTTTTTTCTGCTCTATCTGTCATTATTTTCTTTTGTATTTCTCATATTCGCTAAAATTTTAGATCCTCATAAAGTAGGTTTTTTTTATAAAAAAGATCATTTTTTTGTATTAGGCAGATACAGTAGTGACACGGTAAATTATCAGCCATACGAGCAATTAGGTAATTGGTTTATTCCAACCATGATGCTGGCTGCGATTATTTTGTATGTATTAATCACCTTATTGTTAAAAGTCACAAAATATCTAAAAAACAAAAAGTAATGAGATCAATAATTTATATAATTCTGACCTTTATTTCGGCTACTTGTAGTGTTTTTTCACAATCTATTGATACTCAAAAACTCGATACTTATTTTGAAATGCTTTCAAAACATAATAAGTTTATGGGGAGTGTTGCTATTTCAAAAAATAATCAAATACTATATGAAAAAGCAGTAGGTTTTCTCAACTTAAAGGATTCAATTCCGGCTTTGACAACAACTGTATACTCGATAGGTTCTGTGTCAAAAACTTTTACAGCAGTATTAATATTTAAAGCAATTGAACAAAACAAAATACATCTTACTACAACAGTGGATGTCTTTTTTCCTTCCTTACCACAAGCGAAGAATATTACCATAGAAAATTTGTTAAATCATAGCAGTGGCATTGCTAACTTTACTGATACAATAGATTATCTGACCTGGTACACACAAAAAAAATCGGAGAAGGAAATGCTGGAGATCATTACTTCAGGAGGGAGCGATTTCAAACCTGGTACAAAAAACGCATACAGCAATAGTAATTATGTATTACTGTCGTATATTTTAGAACATATATTTGGCAAAAAATATGCTGAAATCCTCGATATTACTATTGTCCAGCCATTGCAATTAAAGAACACTTATTTCGGAACATCAGCCATACGAAAAAAGCAAGAAGCGCTCTCGTATACCTATACCGATCAATGGAATCCGGAACCTGATACACATGCTACTGTTCCTATGGGCGCTGGTGCCATAAAGAGTACTGCAACTGATTTAGTTATTTTTACTAATGCCTTGTTTAATGAAAAACTGATTCATAAAGAAAGTCTTAAGCAAATGATGACGATGACTAACGGATATGGTTCAGGACTTTTTGATTATTCATTTCAAAACCATAATGGTATAGGACATGATGGTGCGATTGATGGCTATAAATCAATCATTACCTATTTTGAGAAAAAAGGTTTAACCTATGCTGTTACCTCAAATGGCATGAACTATAAACTTGATATGATAAGTGCAACCATTTCAAAAGCATTATTTGATATCGCATACGAAATTCCATCTTTTGTAACTGTAGTTCTAACGCCAGAACAACTTGATGTTTTTACTGGTACATATTCTGCAGAAGGGCTACCTTTTAAAATAACTATTGCAAGAAGTGAACAGTCATTAACAGCTCAGGCAACTGGTCAGGCAGTGTTGCCTTTGGAAACAAAATCAAAAAACATATTTACTTTTGATAAAGCGGGAATTGAACTCATTTTTATGAGTGAAGAAAACAGCATGCTGCTCAAACAAGGAGGAAATCAATTCCAATTACAAAAAGAATAGAAAGTTCTTCATAAAATATTATGCATTGTTCGATCATTCATAGCAGTGGTGCTGTTTTTATATAAATTAAAATTTTACGAAATGAAATCTGTAAGTGATTGATTATTCTAAATTCCACATAAGTGCATACATATAAAAGTCCAATTCTATTATTTTTAAATCTGGAACTCATGAATCAGTTGAATGGCATTTTCAAAAAAGTTAATATATTTATCTTCAAAAAAATAATTTATTGGGTTAGACTCCCTAATCCGACTTTTTTGAATACAATAAATCTATGAAAAACAACTCCATTTTATACTTTTTATCATGCATTATCTGGATACATCTCTTTTTATCAGGTAGTAGACTGTATGCACAGCAAACATCTGTAATAGATAAACAGGTATTATCAGAAATTATGGAAAAAAACCGTTCCTATATTAAACAGGGAACTATTGCCGATTATATTCCTGAACTGGCCAAAATGGAATCCACAGCTATTGCTTTCGCTGTAGCAGACAGTAAAGGGAATATTATAAGTACCGGTGATACAACTAAGAAATTTACGATGCAGAGCATTTCAAAAATCATTGCTCTGATGGTAGCAGTACAGGAAATAGGAGAGAGTTCCGTATTTAAAAATATGGGGTATTTTGGTTCTGACAGACCCTTTAATCATTTTGCTAATTTGGAAACAACCGGAAAACCCCTAAATCCTATGATGAATGCCGGAGCGATCATGACTACATCTCTTATTAAAGGAGAAGGAGAAGACGCTTTTATAAAAATTCTGGAAATGATCCGGTACATAACTAAAAATAAAACCATTGATTACAATAAAGCCGTTTATAATTCTGAAAAAGAAACTGGTAATAAAAACAGAGGTATGTTTTACCTGATGAAAAATAACGGATTGATAAACGGAGATGAAAATAAACTGGATAATTATTTCAAACAATGTTCAGTTGAACTAACCGTAGAAGATTTGGCTAAAATAGGCTTCTTTTTTGCCAATCAATGCGTCCGTTTTGATGGCGACAGTACATATAGAAATGTAGAGTTATCTAAACTGATTCAATCTCAAATGCTTATAGCCGGTATGTATGAATTTAGCGGAGAATATGCCCGAACAGTAGGTTTACCCAGTAAATCAGGTGTAGGAGGCGGTATTGTAGCCTGTGTTCCAGGTAGAATAGGAGTAGGAGTTTTTAGTCCGCCTTTAGATACTCACGGAAATTCACTGGCGGGTTACCACATGCTTTTGGATTTTGTAAAAAAATACAATTTGAGCGTGTTTCAGTAAAGCAAACAATAATTTATTCTATCAGAAAAATGATTATTGACCTATGAAAAATTGCATACTAATTTTATCTTTCGTATTAGCGACTGTTGCTTGTATTGCTCAGCAAGATAATAACTTTTCTTATAAAAAATATGAAGGCTGTTATGGAAGTAGCAGCAGTGGGCTGTGTTTATTTGGCGATAGAACTTTTTTGCTGTATGGTTATGCAACAGCGGTTTTCGGAACCTATGAGCCAAAAGGAGATATGCTTCAATTTTATCCTAAGCGACCTCCTGTTTTTGAAGTATATGCTCACAACAACCCCACAATCGGAGATAGCATTCGTATGAATTTCAATGGATTTGAAGAAGGAGATACTTTTATTGCGTTAGATCAGGAAAAACTGAGATCCGTATTTAATGTTGATGCCAATTGTTTCAGCGCACCATTTGTTTATCAAAAATCAGGAACGAATTCGGCATTTACATTATTTTTGAATGGTGAGGATGATGAATTGGAATCAGGTGAGCATAGCCAATCGTGGCATTATGTTTTTGATTCCATGTATAACGATTTTATTCTCATTTATAATAAATCCCTTCGTTACTATAAACCATTTAGCGCCTATTGGGATCAACTACAAGAAGATGGAGCAGAAATGCAATTATCAGACTATATGACAGGCAAGCCAATAATGCGTTATAAAAAAGCAGAATCGGATAGTGAATGGGATGAGCTTGTTAACTGGAAAAATCTTTATTTACAACAGTCGGAGGCAGAAAATGAGCTTTACGCCAACGTCGATTATAATACTTTTCCGAAACCAGAAGACATAGATTATACATTTAATAAAGAAACAAACCAATATTTCAGTAAGCATTATAAAGAAAATATGGAGGATAATAATAGTGATGCCTATAATGATAGTCGTGTTTTGAAAAAATACTTAAAAATACAACCTAAAGAAACACTTCAGCAAAAAGTATTGATACCAGTATCAGGTTTACCACCTCTGTTTTATACAACTTGTGATGAACCGGAAATCTCCTATCAGTATTCTCTCTGAAAAAAGACGTCTTCCACTACTATTTCCTCATAAAACCCGGCTCAAACAGTAATAAACATATCTTAATAAACTGATTTGTAATACATTTTTATTTTATTCTTTTGTAATACTTTTGCGATGTTTATAATATAATTCAGAGCATTGATCTGCATAGTTGAAATAATTTTCTTCACTAAAATTATTTAAGTATATAGGATCAAACTTCATTTTGATTTTAATGGTAGGAATTTTTGTAAGTTTATTTTTAGAATGGTCATAATAATTCCAGTTGCCGATATAATCGTTGGTCAATAAATTCACACTGGATTCTCCGCTACCGTCATTGGCGGCATTACCAAACTCATATCGGCTCATACCTATCAATCGCACTTTCTGGTTTTTGGGTTCATATCGAAATTGCGCTGCATATCCGGCGCGCATCCAGTTATTAAAAAATTCAAATCCATTTTTTGTTTCTCTGATACCAGCTGAAGATTCCGTCATTTCAATAGGTTCACTTACTATTTTTTCGAAATTCTGGGTAGATAACAGGCAAACAATTGTTAACTCTTCATAATCAATATAAACACTATCCGGAATTCCGTCATTGTCAAGATCTTTTTTTAACTTCTCCTGGCTCCACAGTATTAGAGGAAATAATAATATACAGATAAACTTTTTCATAATTTAATTTTTCTTTTCCCATTTTGAATAACGAATATACAAAATATTAGATTTTTTAGTGATGGGGCCGGAGATTACAGGAATATTTTTTATGCCATTTTATTTAACATACTATATTTATCAGTATATTTACTATCAATTTAAACTTAAAAATAGTTATGAAAAAAGGAGTAGTAAAATTTTTTAATGAATCAAAAGGATTTGGTTTTATCAAAGATGAAGAAACGGGAAACGATATTTTTGTTCATGTAACAGGGCTGAAAAACAAAATAAAAGACAATGATTCAGTAGCATACCGAATCACTGAAGGAAAAAAGGGATTAAGTGCGGTTGATGTAGAAATTGCTTAATCATTTTTAACAGGATTTATTGAGACATCTTTTGATGTCTTTTTTATTTTTATATAAGCCATAAATACATACGTATTCTATACTATTTTCTATTACATCTGAAGTTGGGACTTATTATTTATAAAGAATAAGAATTATAGATTTATATCTTTCATAGCAGGCATATTAATTTCTTTGACACAGCTGGCATTAGACGTAGACACAATAAAGCGTACAGCTTCTACCACATCCTGAAGAGGTATTAATTCTCCATTGCTTTTTTGAATGATTTTTTCAATGCCATCTTCATAGTCAAAATCAGTAGCCAAATATCCCAGATTCACAATCGAAACACCAATTCCGTATTCGCGCATATTCTCGCGTAGTGAATGGACAATACCTCTCAAAGCAAATTTAGTAGCAGAAAACGCAATTTCTTTGCCGTTATGATTGTCTAAGCCCCAGGTAGAACCAATTAATATGATTTTTGCATTTGTTGATTTTTTTAAATTTTCAATACAATTTTGAATAGCCAAAAGGCAGGAGGAGATATTCGTGTTAATAATATTGATTATTTCTTCTGATGAATTGTTCAAAAAATCATAAGTTTCAGAAAAAGCATTATGTTCCCATATTCCAACATTATAAATCAAACAGTCTATGGTTTGATCACCTATACGACTACATACTACATCTGATGATGCTGAGGGATTTGACAGATCTGTGGCTATCCATTCAATGTCATGAGTTGTTTCATTAAGATAATCTGGCTCAGTTCTTGAAACGCCATACACCAGATCATCTTTTTTAGGTAGATATTTAGACAGCGCTTTACCCAACCCTTTACTGATACCATATATTAAAAATGTTTGCTTTTTCATCATCTTTTTTACAAATTTAAAATTGTCTTTTGTCTGAAAGAAATATTTTCTCTTCTTACAGGTAAAGTAACTTCTTAACTAAGTTTCTTTTTCATCATAAAATCGATCTGTTTTTCTTCGCCCAATTTGAAAATATGTTGGTCAAAAAGGACAAAACCATTTTTCTCATAAAAACGAATGGCTCTTTCATTTTTTTCCCAAACTCCTAACCATATATAATTTGCATTTTTTTGAAGAGCAATAGTGTGTGCCCAATCATATACTATTTGTCCAATTTTTTTGCCGTGAAATTCTTTCAGGACATAAATGCGTTCTATTTCTATTGCTTTTTCGTCTTTTAATTCAGTTTGTGACATTCCGGTATTCAATTTTAAATAGCCAACAATTTTGGTGTGCCACCATACAAAATAGAACTCAGAATCTTCACTTTTACATTCATTTTCCAACCGTTCCAGAGAGAATGCTTCTTCAAGATATTGTTGTATGTTCTCTGCAGTATTGTTTTCTGCAAAAGTTTCAAAAAAGGTTTGCTTGCCAATAGATTGTAATTCTTTAAGTTCATCTATTGTTACTCTTGTGATTTTTGTATTTTCCATATTTTATACGTGGTCAGGTCTTTTTTTTAATAAAATGGGATCAATAATATTAGAAAACAAATCTATTATTTCTCATGAAGAAATGGATAAATAGTTAATGCAGTCAGACTTAGCTCCTTCTGACAAAGAAAAGCTATATGAGAGTGTATTGATACTAAAAAGGCTACTTTCTGAATAGGTTATGGCAGCCTCAAATATGATGATGAATTATTCAACCTATTTATTTGTTTACTTCTTTACTTCTTTGAATTTTCCGTCAGATCCTAATATGTATTTCTTAGATTCTTTCACCGTTTCTTCACCCATATAATTCCAATCATCGATAATGATGTTTGATTTATTTAGTGTACTGGTTGTTCTGAATGAAGACTCTGCAATTTCATCATAAGCAATCGTAAGAGTATCAATAATTTTATTGTCATTATTTACTGTAACAAGTGTCGTAAAAAGTTCAAATTCACCTTTTTTATAGGTAATGACAACAGAAGTGAATTTATCTGAAAAGGGTAGCAGATAGTTCGCTCTGAAATTTTCGGCTTCCTTAAAAGTTTGCTGCATATTTAATTTTTCAAATACATCAGAAACTATTTTACTACTGTTTGAAAAATTATCAAAATTAGTTGAATCAATAACTGGAAATTGTTTTACAGGTATATCCTTAAATAGAATGTTACCAGTAAAAGCAGTATCTGTGGTCTGTAAAGTATCTGAAAGGGTTTGTGGTATACCATCTTGTTTATTTTCAATATTTCTGTTACAAGAATAAAGTAAAGCGAATGGAATAGCTAAAAATAGTATTTTCATTATTTTGGTTATTCATAACGGTTCAAATGCGTTATCTCTTATTGAGCAAACTTAGGAAAAAGGATAGAAAATAAAAAGAGGAAAAGATCTATTAAATAGATTCGGATAGAATTTTTATAATAAATTTTTAAAGATGGGGCGAAGATAGAAAACCCTTCTACCACAAAGTTAACCCCGCTCTTCGCCATCCATCAAAATAGAAGACATTTTTTAAGATGCCTTCAGAATCAAATTAAATTTTCATAGCTATCTAATTTTCGCTGCAAATTTTCCACTTTTTTTTATTACCTCCCAGTATAAAGTAATAAGTGGTCATATATGTGGAATAAGTGTTAAAAATCTGTAACAACATCGATACACTTTTAAGAAGAGTCGTCATTATTAAATGCTTTACAACCTAATGGATTTAGTTTATTGTTGAGAAGACCTAAATATTGCTTTATGTAAGCTTTTGACTGAAATATTTTTTCTTAATCCACAATGATAGATTAACTAATGCAATCAGTGCCGGAACTTCCACCAGTGGACCTATTACACCAACAAATGCCTGACCGCTATTGATTCCAAAAACTCCAATTGCAACTGCGATCGCTAATTCAAAATTATTTCCCGTAGCGGTAAAAGCTATCGAAGTACTTTGCGAATAATCTGCTCCAACTTTTTTACTGGTTATAAAACTGATTACAAACATCAATACAAAATAAATCGTTAAAGGAATTGCAATTCGTATGACATCCATTGGCAGTTGAACAATCAATTCTCCTTTCAGACTGAACATTACTACTATCGTAAACAGTAACGCTATTAAAGTAATTGGAGATATGAAAGGAATAAATCTTTCCTGATACCAACTTTCTCCTTTTAGAGCAATCACTCCATATCTGCTTACAATTCCCGCTAAGAAAGGGATTCCGAGATAGATTCCGACACTTTTTGCAATCTCTCCAATGGTAATATCCACCTCAATTCCACGTACGCCAAACAAGGGCGGAAGTATAGTTATAAAAACATAAGCATAGATGCTATAAAGCAATACCTGAAATATACTATTCAAAGCCACCAATCCAGCTGCATACTCACGATTTCCGTCGGCTAATTCATTCCAAACAATAACCATTGCAATACAACGCGCAAGACCTATCAAAATCAGTCCCGTCATATACTCAGGATTATCATTAAGAAATAAAAGCGCCAATACAAACATCAATATAGGACCCACTATCCAGTTCAAAACCAAAGAAGTTCCCAATACTTTTACATTTCGGAAAACCTTTCCAATATGCTCAAAACGAACTTTTGCCAACGGCGGATACATCATAAGAATTAAACCCACCGCCAATGGTATATTCGTTGTTCCGTTGCTATAGCTGTTTATCCATTCAGTAGAATCCGGAACCAAATATCCAAGCAAAATGCCAAGGGCCATTGCAAGAAATATCCATAACGTAAGGTAACGATCAAGAAATTTTAATTTCGATGGCATAACGAACTCTTAATTTGGGAAAATACATAAAACATCTCCGTTGCGATCTCCAGGCTTCTTTCTGAATATACCAGCGTTTGTTCCGGTGTTTTATCCGAAACTTTAGGATCTTCAAACGTAATTGGTATTCTCTTTTCAGCACCTGCAATAAACGGACATCCGCTATCTGCCTGCGAACACGTCATTATTGCCACAAATTCCGATTGTGGATTAAACTCACTATCATACTTTTTAGAAAAACCAATTATGGGCAAGGCATTCTCGTCATATTTCACAGCATAAACAGGATTAACGCCATCTGCAATCTTAAATATATTAAAACCTTGATCAGACAGCGTTTCCATTACTTTAGGAAATACCGCCATTTCTTCCGTACCACCAGAATAACAATTTACATTAGCGATACCGAAATATTCAGATGCAACCTGCGCCCAAACCTGAGATAGATGACTTCTGCGTGAATTGTGGGTACAAATAAAATTCAGGTTTGTTTTCTGTTTGCTATCTACCTTTTGCTGGATGAAATCAACCAACGGTTGCAACCTTTTTTTTCTTTCTCCGCCATCCAATTCTCTCCAATTCAGCTTTTGGATGGTAGCCGATAATTTCTCGTACATAAGCCTGTTTTTTGTATCCTAACAACATCCTGAATCCGGAGTACAGCAAGAAGTTTGTTTCGGGGTTAAATCTCCTAAATTTTTATTTTCTTTTTCGGAAGGAATACCGCAAGCATCCTGAGCCAAACAAGCTGTTGTTTTATTTTTCAGAACAAATGTCCTCCCGTTAAACTCAAGATGATACTTTCCAATCGTATCAGTTTGATATTCTACCTCAATTTCGGAATCCTCAATTCCGAGTTTATCTTCCGATAGGCTAATAATATTTAGTAGCTTTTGGGGTTTCAAACGATGCTCATAATCATCTGCGTTCCAAAGCTGAAAGCTTACCACTTTCTCGTGCCTGATAACGCCGCCACAATCAATAAAGTTTTTGGTAATCTGACCCACCTCCGTCACATGGAAGTGCTCAGGAACAAATGTTCCGTTTTCTAATTGAAATTCAACATTATCCAATGTTGGCAAAATTTCCTTGATTTCAGATAATCTCATAAAGTTAAGTTTTAAAGATTTATAACTATATATTGCAATATAACGATATTAAAAATAAAAGGTTTACGAACAACAGCTCGATACCTTTACTTCTTGATTAAAGAATGCATTATATCCATTTTGCAGCTCTTTCCAAACCTTCTCGTCAATACAATAACAAACCGATTTTCCTTCGATAGTTCCCTGTATAACTCCAATATTTTTAAGTTCCTTCAAATGCTGTGAAATAGTGGCCTGAGCTAACCCCAATTCATCCACCAAATCATTACAGATACAGGCTTTTTTATCAATAATGTACTGGAGTATGGCTATACGAGCAGGATGCCCTAATACCTTGAAGGATGAAGCCAGTTTATTGTGCTCGTCTGCAAAAATTTCTGATTTTGTAAGTCCCATAACCCATAAATTTAACATCGCAATATTACGATATTAAATTCAAATCCCAAAACTAAAATTATTTTTTTTCATTTTTTGGGCGTGCCCCTACGGGTCGGGCTATCCGCTACAAGTCCTCGCTCGTGCCTCGCTGTGGGCTTTTCGCTGCAATACGTCACGCAATGACTGCTTAAAATAGAGTAGGAGAATACAGCGAAATAAAGATCAGTATTTCTTACACATCCATAGAACACAACACATCAGCAATAGGAACATCAGCCGGAGCCAATTTCCAATTAAGCAGTTCTGATTTATCAACCCATTCATACTCGTCATGATCGATGAGTACACAAACCGACTGTTCCGACCTACATATATAAGCAATAAGTTCAATTGTAAATGCATCATAATCGTGGACTACAGACTTGAAATACCTTTCTATTTCAACCCTTATTCCGAGTTCCTCTTGCAACTCCCGATATAAAGATTCCTCTTCCGTTTCACCGACCTCAATTTTCCCACCTGGAAACTCCCAATAACCACCCAATGATTTTTCAGGTTTACGCCTACAAAGCAAAACTCGTCCTTCATTGAATATAACACCACAAACAACCCTAATCGTACCCATGACTTTTCCTGTGATATTCCAAGTTTAATTTATTCAGAATATGCGTTTCATGTATTATTAATTCACCCCTTGCAGCGCCAACCAATTTCAAATCATCCGTAATAGAAAACGTCCTCTTGTCAAACATTACATGATGATTAGGACAGAGGCAAATCAAATTATCGCTGCTATCATCCCCATCATGAGGCCTGCCCAAAGGTTTTATATGCGCACCCTCTGCATAGCCACCCGATTTTGTAGGGATAGTCTCTCCACAAACCTGACATTCATAATTATACAACTTCTTCACATCATGAGCAATTCTGGTATCCCTCACAATTCGCAAAACCGTACTTTCCTTTCGTTCCGTAGGTTTATTAGAATACTTTAATTCAATCTTTTCCGGAGTATTTCTCCCCGGATTTTGCCCACTATATTCCAGCCGAACCCTACAAATTATAAAACCACTCTTTCCTGTTTCCTCCCAGGCATCTACCACACTATACAAACCAGCATAAGTATAACCCGTTTTCGGCGAAAATTCAGACCGATGCTTATAACCCCGAATCACCCTAACAGGCAAACCCCGATCCATACTAATAAGCAAACCCTTATTATCACTCTTATCCCAACTCTGATCCTCAATTTGTTTTCCACCCTCATTGCCACCAGCTCCTGTATATATAATCTCATCTCCAGAATCCAAATCATCTTCATATCCGCCAGAAAGCACAATAGCAGCAACACCATCTTTAGCGTTGCCATCAATGCCCGCTCCCCATTTTCTATGAAAACTCGAAGGCATCATTTCCTTTCTACCCTCAAAAACATGGCCTTCTTCAATACCTTCTATTTCTCCAAATACAATTGGTCGAGTCATACAATCCTTAGTAACTAATTTCAGTGTACTAAGATACATTTAAATCAATAATATGTTTATATTATTGTTAATACTGTTTACATCAACCATTATAATATTTATTCAACTAAACATAAACGTATTAAAATACTGAAGCGACGAAATAATAAAAACTACTGATTTATAGACACTAAACCACCAGAACAGCACTAGAAATCAACAAATAATAAGGCAATGCTGATATATTTGATAAAACCTTAAAAAGTAAAATATAAAACACTGGCCGATTCGCCTAAACCATGTATAAACCCTTCTTTATGTGCAAAAGATAGCACCGACATCCTTTTACAGAAAATGCCAACTTTTTAAAAATATTTTCCTTTGGGCGTGACCCTACGGGTCGGGCAAAACTTCGTTCGCAAGTTTCATTAAAAGCAAATGAATATTGCTTTTCTTCACTTGTGCTACAAGTCCTCGCTCGTTCCTCGCTGTGGGCTTTTCGCTGCTATCCCTCACGCAAATCTGCGTAAAATAGAGTAGGAGCACAGCCAAATCATCACATCATCTTTTTCTTTTAAAATATTAAAATTACCAAATAATCCCTACCTTTGATAATATCAAATGATACTATCATCGATGAAACCACCCTATACAATAACCGACAAAATTCTGGCATTAGTAGCTTCCATTTCAGAAAAAATAGGAGAAATCAATGCCTCGCATCTCTATAAACCTGCCACCGAATTAAGAAAAAAAAACCGAATCAAAACCATTCAATCATCCTTAGAAATAGAAGGTAACACCTTGACCGAAGAACAAATTACCGCTCTATTAGAAAACAAAAGAGTCATAGCCCCACAAAAAGATATTTTAGAAGTTCAGAATGCCATAAAAGTATACCAGCAACTCAACCAGTTCAATCCCTATCAGCTCAAAGACCTCATAAAAGCACACGCCTTACTCATGAATGGATTAATTGACAATCCAGGCAAACTAAGAACTACCAATGTCGGAATCGTAAAAGGCTCAAAAGTAGAACACATCGCACCAAGCGGAACCATGATAAACGGATTAATGAAAGACCTTTTTGATTATCTAAAAAAGGACAACGACCTAATCCTCATCAAAAGCTGCGTCTTTCACTACGAGTTCGAGTTCATACACCCACTCACAGACGGAAACGGAAGAATGGGCAGGCTTTGGCAAACCTTAATCCTCATGCAACAATATCCTGTTTTTGAATACCTGCCCGTCGAAACACTCATTAAGCAAAAACAAACCGAATACTATAACAAGCTCTCCGAATCCGACAAAAAAGGAAACTCAGCACCCTTCGTCGAATTCATGCTCGGCATTATTTTAGAATCATTAAACGCACTTCTGCAAACCCAATCCGTAACACTTCACACAGAAGATAGAATAAGTTTATTCAAGGAGAAAATCGCCAAAAACAAATTCACCCGAAAACACTACATGCAAAGCTTTAAAAACATATCCGCACCAACAGCAAGCCGAGACCTAAAATGGGCTGTTGAGCAAGACCTGCTACACAAATTAGGAACATTAAGACTAACCGAATATCAGTTTAAATAACAACCCCTAAAAAGATTTTCCTTTGGGCGTGACCACGGGTCGGGCTATCCACTACAAGTCCTCGCTCGTGCCTCGCTGTGGGCTTTTCGTTGCTATCCCTCACGCAATTTCTGCTTAAAATAGAGTAGGAACTAAACCGAAAGAGGGAAAATGTATACGCTTATTTTATTAGTTCAATATTTCTTATTCTACTAATTTTAAAGCTTCGTTCTTCATTTCGTAGATGACAATAACCTTTAATGTGTTGTTTATCATAGCCAAACTCATTAAAATCTTCTGTCATTTTTATATCACTTAATTCTCTTTCGCTCATTTCTCCGTTAAAATTTTCATAGAGAATTTTGATCTTGTAGTTACCCAGTATTGCTTTTTGTAATTCATCTTTTATAACAAAGCCATTTTTAGGTTGGATTATTGGAGTATCTACCTTTGGAATTGATCTTGTTTTATAAAATTCAATTACTCTAGGGTCAACTATTATATCATTATTTCTGATTGGATTATTTAAAATAATTCCCTCAATTGTTTTACAACGGCTTAATGCAACATAAATTTGCCCATGTGCGAATGCTCCGGTTCCAACATCAACAGTTATTTTGTCAAATGTTTTTCCTTGACTTTTGTGGATAGTCATTGCATAGGATAATTGGATTGGAAATTGTGAAAATCCTGCAATAACTTTTTCTTCAATTTCTTTTGTTTCTTTATTTAGTACGTACTCAACTTCATTCCAATTTTCTTTCACAATTTTGTATCTATTTCCATCTATTTTAACTATGATAGAATCTTGTTCAAGTTTTTCTACATTGCCAATACTTCCATTTACCCAGCGTTTACCAGCATCATTTTTAAGCATCATAATTTGAGCACCTTTTTTTAATTCTAATTTGTATGGTGCAGGTAACTTATCGTCTAACTTTTCTTCCGATTCCTCCTTTAATTTTAGATATTTTCCAGTTAATATTCCTGTGTAAGTAAATTTTTCACCAGGTAAATTTTCAAGCTTATCATTGTTGATATTTCGTGCTATACTTCTTCTTGTTGTAAGAAAAATTGAATTTTCTTGCTCACCAGCATTATACTTATGTCTTGAGTTAAGCAAAACCATATCGTTAAACTGAGCTTCATTATTTCTAATATTATTGAGCATTGTTTTAAATTCGGGTTGCTCATCCGATTGCCTGAAAATTGTTGTAAGTTCCTTAAAATGATATTTGAAATTTTTGAAAACTGTAGCATCGAAAAAATATTGCCCTCCATAAGTTTTTTGAATATATTCTCTATCAGCTTCCATCACAACAGGAGGAAGTTGAAACAAATCACCAATAAAAACCATCTGTACTCCACCAAAAGGTTCATCCAATCTATTTCTGTTTCTTCTTAATGCTATATCAATACCATTCATTAAATCTGCCCTAACCATTGATATTTCATCAATGATTACCATTTGTAGGTTTTTGAATAATTCAGCTCTTACAAAATCTGGTTCAATTCTATTTGGTGTAATTATTGAGGGTGGAAAACGGAAAAAAGAATGGATAGTTTGCCCACTTACGTTTAATGCTGCGATTCCTGTTGGAGCAAGAATTACTATTTTTTTGTTTGTATTACGTATAAAAAACTTTAATAATGAGGATTTTCCTGTCCCGGCCTTTCCTGTTATGAAAATACTTTCATTTGTGTTTTTTAATAAATCAATAATTTCTTTAAATTCTTCTGTTAAAACAAATTGAGGCTTTGGAGCTTCTTTTTTTTGTTCAATAATTTTTCCTGCCTTCTTATTTGACTTACTAATACGGTAGATTATGAAGATTATTATGATAAACCCAATAATATATTCCATTTGTATAATATTGTCTATACTATTTAAAATAGCATTGTTATTTGATGGATTTTCCTTTTGTTTCTTTAAACTCTTATTAATTTACATTCTTAAGACTTGGATTATCCTTTGTATAATATTCCCCTACAACGTAACCAGAATCCTTTAATAATTCACTAGTTATATAAGATGTGGTATATATGAGCTGATAATTCTCTTTATTAAAATTATTAACTCTTTCAATTAGTATTTTTTGAAGATTTTGGGCTCTTTTTTCTTCGATACCCTTATCTTCCATATTGTCAGCAAATATGAATCTCGGAAACCTCATTTCATCGACAGATAATGAAGCTAAAAAAATAGCAAATCTCGCAGAGACCTTAAGATAAAAATTAGAACTAGCAGAAAACTTTTGATATTGCTTAAATTTCTCACTATTGTTGCTTTTGAGGTAAACTAAGTTATTCGAAAAGTCAATTATTAGATCCTTTGGCTCTGCATTAGTGAACTCATCCTGTCTTTTTAAATCATTATTTAAAAGATAAACACCTTCTTCTTGAATTTTTCCAATTACCTGTGATTTTATAATGTTTTGTTGACTTCTAATAGTATGAATAAAATCATTTAATTTCTTAATCCTCTGATCTAATTCTTGTTTTTGTTTAAGAAGTTTTTTATAAGTTTCAGCATGCTCAAGCATTGTTCTAAATTGAAGAATTTCACCTTCAGCCAATCCTTTTAAATAATTCAAATTATCTAAAACTTCTAATTCGTAAGGGCGTACATTATTTACAGCATTATTAATTCTAATTTGTAATTCATCTAATCTCTCATTTTCTCGATTAAACTCTGTTTCTTGCCGTGACAGTAATGCTGACTTTTCTTTTAATAGCTTGGTTGATTCGTCTATTTGAAATTTGATTTCAAGCTGCATCCTCTTAGCTTGCTTAATGCCTAGCTTGTCATCTGTAGTCTGCTTACATAATTTACAGTTAGTTTCATCTTCATGTTCTTCTAGCTTATTAAGACATTCAGGACAATACTCTAATGGCAAATTACCAAGGAAATCCCTAGTTTGAATTGAGTTGTCAAGTGCTCTATACTTATCTTTCAAAGTATCAATAAAAAATTCGGAATCTATAATTTCACGCTTCTGTAGATCAATTAAACTTCCAAGTTTAATAACTTTCTCCCTTTGATGAATAATGTCTTTTTCTATTCTTTGAAACTCCAGAGTTGATTTTTCATCAAATACCACCTTTTTTATTCCATCACGTACTTCCTGAATTTCAAAATTTATTTTTTTGATTTCAATTTCTTTATTTTCAATTTGAGTATTTAAGTGTTCTGTATTTAAAGAGAATGCGTCAGGGAAGAATCGTTTAGTTATTCTAATTTCACTCTTTACTTCGTCAAGTTCTTTTTCTGAATTATAAAGATCAAGTTTATAATCATAAAGATCTTGATTGTAAACTCCTAATAATAAATCTGCCACAGCTTCTCGTGTGTTTTGTTTATCAAATTCATCATAATAGAAAAGCGAACTTGTGGGAGACTCTTGATCAATATATAGCAATCGAAGAATTTGATGTATTGTAATGTTATTTTCTTCTTTAACTTCAGGGAGGTTTAGTATTTCAAATAAAACATTAGAAAAACTTCTTTTTTTATCTGTAGTATTATATTCAAATTTTTGCCAATGTTCATTGGGAGGAGGGTTTAAGGCTGTTTCAAAATCTGCCCAGAAAATCTGCATTGCAGCTCTTGAATTGATCTTATTGGATTTTTCACCAATAGAGATATCTCTTTTTATGGTGAAAATAGTTTCATTAGATTCGACTTCCGCATACACAGCTTGACATTCTCTGGCTTCTAGTACAAAGTCATTAAATTCTCCACCCAGTGCGAAAAAGATAAAGTGAGTGATTGTTGATTTTCCACTACTATTATCACCACAGATTATATTTACACCTTTATGAAATCTTTCATCATAAGCTATCTCACCTTTATTTGTATAAATTACAAGCCTTCTTAGAAAGAGGTTATTTTGCATCATATTTACTTTCAATTAAGTTGCTTCTATTTTTTAAACCATTTTGCCCGAACAATGAGATGTCATAGAAACTTGAAGTAACTATTGAGATTATATTTCTCTCTCTTTCAGATAATTTCCCAAGTGATTTAATATATTCTTCTAGCAGTTCTTTGGAAATGACCTGAACTCGTTCTTGAAAAAGCTCATCCTTATCTATAATTTTATATGACGCTAAGCAACTTAAAGCAGCCATTTGATAAGGTTTTATTTTCTCTAATATTTTTCTCTGATCTACAATCTTCTGGTATGGATTTTCTTTTTTTATTGTAAGATCCTTTAAAAGTTTTTTGAAATCAACTTCATTTTTCTTCGGCCGTATCGTGAAAATTTCTCCAGGAAATAAAAGATAAAAATCCCAGATTCTTATTCTATCTACTTCTACTTTTTTATCATTATCGAGTTTACTCAATAAATGTAACATACGGAAGATCGTATGATATAGATCGAAAGCATTATTGTACAGAATCATAATCTTTCCAATTTAGATGACACTTTCCTGTTAAAAAGTACAACATTCCATAAATGTCATTTGCATTATAATTTAAAAAATCATCCGATTCTCCTTCTCGATTTAGTATATCCAAAATTGGTTGTATAACCTTTTCCATTAGACATTGCAAAACAATTGATTTCTCCGTCCCATTTATAATTAGAGGATATACATAAGTCTCAAAATTACTATCAATGATAGAAAATATTTCTACATCAATTTCTTGTTGAGCCTGAAACATTTCTCCTAACACAACCCTTTTAGCATATTTTTCTTTTAAAAATAAAGCTTTTAATATTTCTCTCTCGGTAAATCCAGTGTCTTTTAATTTCTGTTCTAAACCAATGCCATCTTGAATTGTATTGTATGTGTTGAAGTCTTCAATAAAAGTTTCATATCTCTTATCGTTTCTAACTTCTTCTTGTAATTTTTCAAATTTTTTCTGCCACCGAGTTTTACTATTTATATTTATGTTTCCTTTTAAATTTCCAATATTGACTTGATTATCAATTGGGGCTTCATTTTTGATTTCTTGATGATCCATCTATAAATTAATATCACCAATATTATTTCCTATGTTAACTTGCTTCTGTATATCGCCATGATTTTGGATCTTTTGATTTACAGAATTTAGCTGAGATTGAGAGGTTTGTACTAGTTTTTCAAGCTCCTCTTTAAAGTCTTTATCTTCGTTTAATATACTTATGAGTTCTGTTTTTAATTCTTCACTCGTAAGTTTATCAGCATCTTTTTCTTTTTTAGAAAAAGGTTTTTTAATTAAGTTCCAAATATCTTCACCAATCTTTCTAGATGTTCCTTCACCAACTTTTTGTAAAAAGGGGGATGCTAATGTTATAGCAGTAGTTGCAAGTGTAATAATATCCATAATTAGTATTTATCGTTTGTTTATTTAAATAAGGAAAAATATTTTCTACTTGTGAGTAATACATTATTTCATTTTCTCTAAAATTTCTTTCATCAATTCGACTTTCTCTCGCTCACTGGCAAGTAAACGTTCAAAAAGTTACATTACCTTATCAAGAGGATTAAAAGTATAATTTAAAGAACCTGAATTATTTGCAACTGAACCTTCTTGAAAAGTATTGGATATAATATTTACCACTTGTTCCTCGTCAAAATTCTCAATAGCCTCGGTAGGCACTTTCAGGATTTTCGCCACTTGTTCTAAAATATCCTTTTCTACGGACTCTTTTTGTTCCAGAAGAGAGATTTTCTTTTGGTTCCAGTCTTCGCCCAGCTCAAAAGCTAAAGCTTCTTGCTTGATGCCGAGCATTTCACGGAAACGCTTTATGTTTCGACCTTGGTGTATTTTCTTGTTTGGCATATCGGTATGTATCATAAATCTCAAATATACTGTTTTTAGTTAAAATAATTAATAACTATTGGCAAATGAAGTTTCTAAATTATGCTTTTTCCGGAATAAAACATCCTGAAAAGTAATAGGTTAGCTTGTAAGACTTGCCTTACTTCACTGTATAAAAATACAATAAACCCTGATGGAAACAAATATAAGCGAATCAAAATACATGAAATTACGGAAAACCGTATAATACGATAGTAACCAAAACACACAAATAGTATGCACACATCAAGAAAATCAGACCGAGAGGCAAAATACAGTTTAATAGAGATCCGTAGTTTAACGGTTCATCGACAAACTAAAATTCTGCTTCAAGGCAAGTGGGTTCACAATTATGGATTTAAACCCTATTCTTTATTAAAAGTTAGTTTATATAAGGGTAGGATAGTAATAGAAAAAGAAAAATCCGGCATGGTAGATACCAAACTCTTAGCCCGTGTACAAAACGAAAGCTCCCGGCTGTTACGCAAGAAAATCAAAGAAATGGTACATCCCGAAGTATTCGAGCAACTGCGGTTTGTAAACGGAGAAATCAAGATAAAAGATTAATAATACTATTGATTTACAACAGCTTAACTCAAATGGTTTTGACATGATTTTGGAATAAATTAATAACATTATGTTAAGTAAAGAGTTTTGTGACAATGGCAGAAAATATATAAATTAGGGGATAAGATGAAAGAAGAATTTATATATAAAGAGGCAAAAGAAGCTTTAATCCAAAAATTAAAACAGCTGGGCTATAATCCTTTACCAAAAGAAGTTTCAGAAGATTACATCAAATTTATAGCCAACAATGGTGATACAAATGAAGTTATTTTATGTTTCCTTAATTTGGAAAAAGCCCGTAGCATTAGTATTAATCAGCATGATTTTGACTACACGCCACGAGCAGATTTATTAATACTGCTAACCATTTATATGCATGATATGACACCAGTCATGTATCTGATACCAAGCGTAGTGTTTATCACACCTAATGCTATATTTCAAAGCCATGAGCAACCTGCAAGGTTACGTCATTTTTCTACATGGCAGATCAAAATTTTTACCAAAGCTATCGAAGAACTCAGCCAATATGCCTTAAATGCTGTAAACGAACTGTAGATTGATTAGCTGGCATTGATGAATGAGCGTTTAAAAATGCACAGCATTCATGAACTCCATTAAAAAAATAAAAAACCGTGAATAAAACGGAGGTAGCGAAGCGTTAAAAAATGTAAACTGTTTGAGCGCAGCGAGTTTTTACATTTTAGCGTAGCGCAGTCGGTTTTTAGCGAATTGCGAAGCAATCACGAACACCAAATAAAAAATAAATAAACCGTGAGTAATGCATCACAGCCTTGATTTTTTGGTTCTTTTGCATCAAGGCAAAAGAATATATAACTGATGATGTGAGCGCCAGCATAGAAAAATGCCAGAAAAAAGCCGACAGGCACATTGGCATTTTTTGTATGCCAGCGAACTCCACAAAATAAAATTTCGCTTTCCTGTTTGACCTATAATTTATATTATGTAAAATAGAATATTTAAGAAGCTTAGCATTAACCAAGACTTGTTATATTAATTATCTTTGCTTCCTATTCATTCTATACATTATGCTTTATCTCTTAATAAGTATTTTATGCAGTGTTTCTGTTGGTGTCTTTTTTAAATTATTGAAAAAGAAATCATCTGTTACTGTTTTTTTATTAGTAATAAATTATCTGATTGCATCTTTAGCAACTTATGTATTATTTCAGCCACAATTTGATTTTTCAAAATTAAATTGGAATTATATTATTCCGTTAAGTTTATTATTACCAACTGTTTTTTGGATACTCACTATTGCCATTAATCAGTCCGGAATTGTTAAAACGGATATTGCACAACGAATTTCTTTGGTAATACCCATCTTATGTAGCTATTGGCTTTTTAAAGAAGAAATATCCAATTTCAAATTGACAGGATTAATTATTGGGTTAATTGCTGTAGTATTTATTTTACAGAAAAACTCCCGTATAAAAACATCCGGAACGTTTTCCTTTTATTTGCTCTTAACTTTTTTAGGATATGGTATTATAGACGTACTTTTTAAACAAATTGCTCTTCATAGCCAGATTCCCTATACGACTTCATTATTTTTTATATTTATAGGAGCATTACTTGTGACTACGATCTATTTATGTATCAACCAGAAGGCATTTAAAACCATAACCATAAGACATTTTATCAACGGAATTATTTTAGGTATTCTTAATTTTTCTAACATTTATTTTTATTTGAAAGCGCATCAGTATTTTAAAGAAAATCCTACAACTGTATTTGCCTCAATGAATTTTGGAGTGATCATTTTAGGCACGCTGATAGGAATAGTATTTTTTAAAGAAAAGCTTACAAAAGTTAATATAATTGGATTAATTTTAGCGCTTATTGCAGTCGCTTTTATAGTGATTGCCCAAACTAAATCTATTTAAGAATGTACACCCCAAAAATATTTGTTACAGTTGATAATGTTGTCATCAGAAAAATTGACGATATAAAAGAAATATTATTGATCAAAAGATTAAACGAACCCTTTAAAGATTATTGGGCACTGCCGGGTGGTTTTGTAGATGAAAATGAAGATTTGGAAACGGCTGCTAAACGGGAATTGCAGGAAGAAACCAATATAAAGGTTTTTCAGGTCAAACAGATCGGAGCTTATGGTAATCCAAAAAGAGATCCACGCAGTCATACCATCTCTATTGCTTACTTTTCGGAAATTGACCGATTTGCTATTGCTGAAGCAGCAGATGATGCCAAAGAAGTAAAATGGTTTGATATAAACTTATTGCCAGTAATGGCCTTTGATCATCTGGACATCATTAATGACTGTAAAGAAAAATTTCACTTATAAAATTAAAGCCTGTAAAAACAGGCTTTAATTTTATAGTTTTTTTAATAATATAATACTATATAATATCAATAGATCCCTTACCTTCTCTGACTACCTCAGGCTCAGAACCTGATAAGTCAATAATAGTTGATGCCAGATTGTCTCCATAGCCTCCATCAATAACTATATCAACTTTATTTTGCCATTTTTCAAATATAAGTTCAGGATCAGTCGTATATTCAATAACGTCATCATCATCGTGAATAGAAGTGGAAACGATCGGATTTCCAAGCTTATTCACAATTTCCAGTGCAATCGCATTATCCGGAATACGAATACCTACAGTACTTTTCTTTTTAAACTCTTTTGGCAGGTTATTATTACCCGGTAAAATAAAAGTATAAGGACCCGGTAAAGCTCTTTTCAGTATTTTAAAAGTTGAAGTATCTATTTGTTTTACATAATCGGAAAGATTGCTTAAATCATAACAGATAAACGAAAAATTAGCCTTGTCAAGTTTAATACCTTTTATCTTGGCGATTCGCTCCAATGCTTTTGAATTCGTGATATCACAACCTAAACCATATACAGTATCGGTTGGATAAATAACCAAACCACCATTTCTCAGAACATCGACTACTTTAGCAATCTCTTTAGGATTTGGATTTTCAGGATATATCTTTATAAATTGTGCCATAACGTTTTTTCTATAAATTAAGAAATTACATCGAGTTTTGCAAATCGGAGTAAAAGTTTCTTGATGCCCCCTACTTCAAATTGAATCTCTGCTTTTTTATCTGCCCCTGCTCCTTCCAGATTTAAGATTTTACCTTTTCCAAAGCGCTCATGCATAATTACCTGCCCTACTTCTAATCCTTGATAATCTGCCCGGTTTCCTGAACTTTTTACAGCTTTAGAAAGTTCTTTTAGGCGGCGAATGTCATGATTAGGTTTTTCAGGCTCATTATCTTTTACCCATTTAGGAGGTGTTCCGGAAAGGGGTTTTGACAATCGCAATTTAGATTTGTCTACATCTCCAAAAATATCTGAACTCAAACTGG
>Ga0308157_10002682_pt1 | contig 28082 bp, 21 predicted proteins | sample PhyBR1_FD_201035 | JGI IMG/M metagenome (GOLD analysis project Ga0308157, IMG submission 201035) | Phyllosphere microbial communities from UC Gill Tract Community Farm, Albany, California, United States - DLSLB.R1 | ecosystem: Host-associated > Plants > Phyllosphere > Unclassified | place: USA...
CAGCGGGACGGTCTTTTCCAGGTTGATGATGTGGATCTTGCCGCGGGCGCCGAAGATGTACGGAGCCATCTTGGGGTTCCAGTAGCGGGTCTGGTGGCCGAAGTGGACGCCGGCTTCCAGCATCTGGCGCATGGTGATCTGGGACATTGCAAAACTCCTGATAATGGAACTGACACCGCGCTCGGCCGTTTGTGTTGGGGCCGTGCAGCGATGCGCGGCTTCTGGTGGGAGCGCGCAACAGTTCCGGGGTTGGGCTTCCCTGGCGCCTACGTGACCGAACCCTGACTGGCAGGGCACCCCGGCACGGATGGGGGCGACAGGTGAGGATTCACCGGTGACGCCCGGTGTCGGCGTGCTTGTGGGGCCAAGGCCCAACAAAGCCCGGCGAGTATAGCCGGTGGCCCAGCCCGCCGCAAATAGCGCCTGCGGCTCAGAATGTAAGGGTCACGGTAATGGTATCGCTGTATTGGCCTGGCACCACTGCCGGTTGTGGGAAAACCCGGCCATACACCGTGAGCGAGACATCTTCATTTTCGCCGGTATCGGCGGCTCCCGTCGGGATCGTGTCGCCCCAGGGGATCAGCAGCGCCGGGTCCATGTAAAGCTGGTAAGGAAGGAAATTGCCGTTGGATGCCATCCTTCGCTGGCCGTTGGCGGCGTTCAGGCCGTTGTCCAGGGTCATGGACCAGCTGGCATCGGTGGCGCAGCGCAGCTGGATATGGGAGCTTGCGTCGCGGGGCCTGTCCAGTTGGCTGACGGTGCCGAAATCCAGGTCCGTAGCCATGTTGAGGACGCATGTATTGGCAACCCGGGCCCGGACCCGGCCGAACGAAAACGTGGTCTGGCCGGCGCTGCCAAATACCGGCGCTACACCGTCGCGGCAGTTCTCAGCGGACGCTGCGCCAGTAAACGGGGCTGCAAAGGTGTAGCGCAGCAGGCTTGGGCCAGGAAAGCCTTCATACATATAGGCGGCAGGAAGGCTCTGGCCCGGCGGGATCCTGCCGTAGGCGGTGAGGTTGATCTGTGCAGAGCCGGTTATGGGCAAGGAAAGGATGCTGTAAAGAATCGGATAGGCGCTGCCCATTGGGCCGATAAGCTGGGTTCGCCCCGCGTTGGAGTAGAGGTCGTAAGCCATCAGGGCGCCCGCATCATTGTCCAGATGGCGCGGCGCCATGCCTGGCGGGATCCCTTCGTCGATGAAGGCGCACACCGTCACCTGCACCGGCACCCCCGGGATGCCTTGGCAGCTTACGGTCAGCGTGGCGGAGGCGCTGTTGCTGCCGGCAGCAGTGACGGTGCCAAAGTCCAGCGGCGTCGAGTTGAGCACCTGGCAGGATTGCTGCGCGCCGACTGGCGCGGAGGACAGCAGCACGACCAGGCCCATCGTGGCGGAGAGCGCAATAAGCCGCCGCCGCTCTTTGGTGCGACGGTTCATGGTCGACATTGCAGTGGCTCGGGGGGGAGGGGGGTGGACGTGCTGTGCGGATCAGTCAATGGGAGCAGGCAATCCCCGTCGACGTAGCGGATGCGCAGGCGTGCGCCGGCCGGCACGTTGTTCAGGTATAGCCGGCCCTCATGGCCGATCACCGTTGTGGCAAGAGTGCGGTCGCCATGCTCCATGGCGACGGCTGTGCCGGGAGGCAGCCATTGGCCGGCAGCGCTGCGTATCTGCAGGTTCAACGGTTGGCTGGTCCTTGCATGAAACGCTGCACGGACACCGCTGCGTGCGGCGGGCACCACATGTTGCTCTACCACATCGACCTCCACATCCGCCGGCAACTGCAGCGGGTCGATGCTGAGCAGGTTGCGCTGCCAGGCGCGCAACGGCGCCACCAGTAGTTCGCCGCGCTCGTCGGTGGTGCCGACAAGGCGATTTTCCAGTCGCACCGCCACCCCGGGCATGCCATTTGTAGAGACCAGTGCGAAGGCATCGTCGGCACGCCGCAGCGCATGCAGTCCGCTGCCGAACCAGGCCACGCTGCCGGTGCCGTCCAGATAGGCCAGGGTGCCTGCGTTGTCGTGATCCAGGCCAACGCGCCAGCGACCGTGGTCATCCAGGTAGTTGATCTCGGCAGTTTGGTCGCGTTGGGCGCCCATGCGGGTCTGCACACGCCAGCCCCAGCCGCCGTTGTCGAGCGGTTGGGTGCGGTAGGCTTCCATTGCCACCACGTCGCCATCGGCACTGTGGCGCACAGAGGTATTGAGTTGGGTGCGGCGATCCAATGGGAGGGAGAAATACAGGTAGGCACTGTCCAGGCCTCGCGTGTCCAGGTCGCGATGGACCTGGGCGCTGATCCAGGCTTGGCTCCGCAGGCTGCGTGACCAGCCAGCGCCGAGCAGGCGGGTGCGGGGGCTGCCGGGATAGTCCTGGATGATGTAGTTGAGGCTGAACTGTCCGCTGCGGGCGTTGCCGAAGCCGATGAACAGTTGGTCGCTGCGGCGTGCAGGCAAGGTCCCGGTCAGATGCGCGGGGGCATCGACGAAGTACTGACTGCGACGCTGGGTGGCGGCGGAAATGCTGAAGCCCGGCGTGCTCCATTGATAGCCGAGTGTGTGCTGGTGGCCCCGCTGGTCCGCGGCTTGGCTGCTGCTGTAGGACGCATTGAGTACGCCGGTGCGGCGACCCAGCAGGGCAATCGCGCCGATGCCGGCCACCCTCAGGCCGCGGGTGAATTCGGCATGCGTCTCCAAGGTCAGCTGAGCACTCAGTCCGCGACGCAGACTGCCGCTGATCAGGGGGCGGTGGTCATAGGCGAACGAGCGGATACCGTAATCACGGCGTAGGACGCCGATGTCCAGGGACCAATCGGACAGGCCTGCCCGCAGCAACTCGGGCGTGCCGTATAACGCGAACTCCAGCGATCGGCTTTGGCCGTTGATATCGGTGACGAGAAGTTGCGCCTGCCCCGTGCCGTTGAGGGCAGGGGTACTGTCCAGTTGGAATCGGCCAGGGGCGACACGTTGGCTGGCTTGGCGCAGGCCGTTGATGTACAGGTCCACGGTCGAGGGCAGTACCGCCTCGCCAGCAAACGAGGCCAGCGGCGCGGTGACGCGGTAGGGCTGCAGGCTGAAATTGCGCGACAGGTGCAGCCCGCCAATGCGCGCCGAGCGTGACCAGTCGAGCGCCCCGGTGAGTTGGTCGCCCACGCTCAGGCTCAGCATCGGGCCGGGCAGGTCCAACTGCCAGTGGCTGTCCAGGCGCGTCGTGCCGCCATGATGCCCATTGCTGCCTGTCACCAGGCGCGAGGTCTGGCTTGTGCTCCAGGTGCCCGGTCCCAGTCCGAACAGGCGCAGCTCGCTGTAGCCGCTGATGGCGCGATCGCCCCGCACTTGCTGTGCATGGAGGTCATAGTTGAGTAACAGCCCGGGGCTGCTGTCGCTGACTGCTGGGGTGTCGATAACCGTGCCGGCGCGCAGTCGGGTGACGGGGCGATCCAGGAGCGGCACAGGTACTTGCAGGCCCAGTCGCTGATTGCGCGGATCGTAGTCGATGTGGATGCCGGGCAACTGGTTCAGCGGGATGGACGCTGCATCGTCGGCGACGTTGTTGGGAAGGCGCAAGCCCAGTTTCCGCAACGTGGACGCACTGGCGTACAACGTCTGTGCCTGCAGTTTGAAGTGGGCCAGTGTGCCTGCCTGCTCACGGTTGATGTGCACCTCCAGATGCAGCTCCTGGGTTTGGGTGGCATCGGCTGGGCGCGGATCCGGCAAGGGAAGTGGGCGCGCTGGCGTTGGCATTGAGGCGCCTGTGGCGGCCAGGCTAACGGCCAGCAGTTGGCAGAGGCTGGACGGTGGGGGCATCGTTCAGCCTGGCCTGCAAGCCGCCTGGGTGAGAGAGCTCTGCCGCCAGTGGCAGCCTCCATTGCATGTGTTGGCCGGCCAGAACGTAGCCAAGCAGGCCAGGGTGCAGCTGGGTGATCGCACCGTTGTCCGTGCGCCAGCCAAGCTCGCTCAGGCGCACGCGCTGCGTGCCGTTGTTGCGGACATCCAGGGTCAACATGTCGGCTGAGATCTGCCAGCTTGCCAGCAGCCTGCTCGTATCTACTGGTCCTTTGCGTACCTGGTCGCGGGGCAGCGTATCCTTTGGCAGCACGAACACCGGTATCGAATACCGCAGCAGGAATTGCAGTCCCGGAGGCCGTCGTTCGTCGACCTCGGGAAGTTCATCAACCCACACGCGGTAGGCCTGCTCGTTGGCGTCTGCAGCGGACAACGGGGTGGGGCGGACGATGCGTACCAACTGGCGCTGGCCGGCCGGGACCTGCACGATCGCCGGGCTTGCCCGCAAGGCCGCAGACGGTTGCAGTACGTCGGTTGCCGCGGCCTGCGACCACTGCAACACTCGGATCTGTGCATGCACGGGCCGGTCACCATCATTTTCCAGCCAAAGCACGTTGGCCTGTTGGCTTTCGCTGAACTCCAGCACGATGGGGGAGACGTGGAGATTGCCTGCGGCGCAGCCAAAGGTGCAGGCCAGCAATGCGGCCTGCAGCATGTGGCGGCCGCTGGTGGCTGCAGTCTCTCTCCACTGCCGGTACGACACGCTCATGTCCGCGCTCAATAGGTAATCGTGGCAATGACGGTGTCGCTGTAGCTGCCGGCCGGAGCGTCGGTGGAGGGTATACGGCCATAGACGGGCACGGTCTGCGCGCTGGCCGTGCCGGTACCGGCCAAGGTGTCGGTGCCGATGACTTCGCCCCAGAAATCCTGCCTGCCAGCGTCGCGGTAAAGCCCGTAGGCGACGAAGTTGTTGTTGCCGTCGGACATGCGTCGGTTGTTGGCAGCTGCGGTGGTGCTGGTGGCATTGGCGCCGGGGTTCATGCCGATGGCGTAGGGCGTGCCATTGCTGCAGTTGACCTCAAGGGTGCCCTGCGCATCGACCGGGACGCCGGTGGAGCGGGTCAGGGTGCCGAAGTCGATGTCACTGGCGGCAACGGCCTGGATATCGCAGGACTCGGTGATGACGATGCGGACCTGGAACTGGGTGGTCTGGGTTGCGGCTTGGGCGCCGACGCAGGGCGCGATCAATGCGCCAACCGTCGTTGCGAGCAGGGTGCGGTGCAAAGACATGTGAGCCTCCAATGACCCCGTGCCGCCGGGGCGTGCGTCAGTGCATGAATGCAGCCGGAGCTAAGCACGAAACCGGGTGGCGCCGTTCCATTTAGAGCGCCGCATATGGATGAATGGGAGATATTGATAACTTTGGTCAATCGGTTTCACCCGGTTGGTCACGGCAATGCGGGGTAACAGGGCTGGGCCAAGGGGCTGGTTGAAGGCGTTGCCGCGCCGTGCGAGCAGATCACGGGCTTCACAATTGGAAAAGGCCGCTGAATAGCGGTTGGTCCGGGACGAACCGGCTTTTTGCCCCTGATCGCGGCGGAAGTTGCCATTGCAACGGTTTGCTTGGTAGGCGTGATGCCCGCCCGGGCGACGGAAGGTTCGGAATCCGAACGTAAATGCGCGATAATCCGTGGATGGCAATCCAACTGAAAACCCCTGAAGAAATCGAGAAGATGCGCATCGCCGGTCGTCTGGCGGCCGAGGTGCTCGACATCGTCGCCCCTCACGTCAAGCCCGGTGTGACCACCGAAGAGCTGGACCGCATCTGCAACGACCACATCATCAATGTGCAGGGTACGATCCCGGCCAATGTGGGCTACCGCGGATTTCCCAAGACCGTTTGCACCTCGGTCAACAACGTCATCTGCCACGGCATTCCCAGCGAAGCCAAGGTCCTTAAGGACGGCGACATCGTCAATATCGACGTGACCGTCATCAAGGATGGTTGGCACGGCGACACCAGCCGCATGTACTACGTCGGCACCCCGTCGGTGATGGCCAAGCGCCTGGTGGAAACCACCAAGGAAGCCATGTGGCGCGGCATCCGTGCGGTCAAGCCGGGTGCGACCCTGGGCGATGTCGGCCATGCCATCCAGGAATACGCCGAAGCCGAGCGTTTCTCGGTCGTGCGTGAGTACTGCGGCCACGGCATCGGCAAGGTCTATCACGATGAACCGCAAGTGCTGCATTACGGGCGACCGGGCCAGGGCCTGGTGCTGAAGCCGGGCATGACCTTCACCATCGAGCCGATGATCAACGAAGGCACGCGCTACACCAAGGTGTTGCCCGATGGCTGGACCGTGGTCACCAAGGACCGCAAGTTGTCGGCACAGTGGGAACACATGATCGCGGTGACGGAAGACGGCGTTGAGGTATTGACGTTGTCGCCGGCTGAATCCGCGCAGGCATGATCCAACTGCCGGCGGGCCCGAGTCTGGACGCGCCGGCAGATCCTGCCGGTGATGCGCAATGGGCCGCCGACGCGCGGCAGTCACTGGCACATACCGATGCGCGGCTGTGCAAGCGCTTCGAGCAGGCCGACAACGTCGAGCGCCTGCTCGGTCTGCGTGCGCGTGCGGTTGATCAACTGATCGTCGAAGCCTGGCAGCGCTGCGTTCCGGCTGCGGCCGGCCTGGCCTTGTTCGCGGTAGGCGGTTACGGGCGGGGGGAGTTGTTTCCGCGTTCGGATATCGACCTGCTGGTGCTGGCTGAAAGCGACGTGCAACAGCGCCATGAAGCCGCGCTGGCACGTTTGTTTGCCCTGTTGTGGGATGCAGGTTTGCCGGCCAGCCATGCGGTGCGCTCGGCTGCGCAGTGCGCGCAGGCCGCCGCTGACCAGACCGTGCTGACGGCCTTGATCGAAGCGCGTCCGCTAAGTGCTGACGCGACCGCCCAGCATGGCTTGGCGCGTGCGATATCACCGAGCCTGTTGTGGCCGCCGCGCGAGTATTTCCTGGCCAAGCGCGAGGAGTTGCAGGCCCGTCACCAGCGCTTTGGCGATACCGCCGACAACCTGGAGCCGGACATCAAGGACGGCCCGGGCGGCCTGCGCGATCTCAATACGCTGGGCTGGATGGCGCTGCGCGCGTTCGGCGTGAGCAATATCGATGCGCTGGTCGGGCTGGGACACCTTGGCCTGGACGAAGCGGCTGCACTGAAGCGTGAACGGCTGGTGCTGGCGCAGCTGCGCTTTGGCCTGCACCTGGTTGCCCAGCGCGCCGAAGAACGCCTGCGCTTCGACTACCAGAAGACCCTGGCTGCGCGCATGGGTTTCGTCGACGACGCCGAAAGCCTTGCCGTTGAAAAAATGATGCAGGGCTTCTATCGCAGTGCGACGGTCATCCGCCGCATCAGCGATCGCCTGCTGCAGCGTTTCGAAGAACAGTTCGATGGTGAAGCCACCCCATTGCCGGTGGGCGAGGGTTTTTCGCTCCGCCGTGGCTATCTGTCGGCCGACGATCCGCTGTGGCCGCACGCCGATATCCGCAGCGTGTTCGCGTTGTTTGCGTGCTGGGCGCGGACCACCGACGTGCGCGGACTGCACTCGATGACCGCGCGTGGTCTGGCGGAGATGCTGGATGAGATTCCCGCGTACACCGAAGTGGATGAAGCGGTACGCGAGCAGTTCATGACGCTGCTGCGCGGTCCCCGTGCGGTCGATACGCTGGCGCGCATGGCACGCCTGGGCGTGCTGGGCCAGTGGCTGCCGGCCTTCGCTGCGGTGTCCGGGCGCATGCAGTTCGATCTGTTCCACGTCTACACCGTGGACCAGCACACCTTGATGGTGCTGCGGAACATGGCCTTGTTTGCCAGCGGCCGTGCCGACGAGCGCTTTTCCATCGCCCATGAAGTCTGGCCGCGGTTGCGCAAACCGGAGCTGTTGTTGCTTGCGGGCCTGTTCCACGATATCGCCAAGGGCCGCGGCGGTGACCATTCCGAACTGGGCGCGGTGGATGCACGCGAGTTCTGCACCGCACATGGCCTGAGTGGTTCGGATACCGAACTGGTGGCCTGGCTGGTGGAACAGCACCTGCGCATGTCGGTTACCGCGCAGAAGCAGGACATCACAGATCCGGAAGTGATCCATCGTTTTTCGGCCCTCGTTGGTGACCGTGATCGACTGGATTATCTGTACCTGCTGACCTGCGCCGATATCGCCGGCACCAGCCCCAAGATGTGGAATGCATGGAAGGACCGCCTGCTCGCCGACCTGTATTTCGCCACCCGCCGCGCACTGCGCGAAGGTGTGGAATTCGCGCTGCCCGAGGCCGAGCGCGTGCAGGAAGCGCGTGACAGCGTGCGTGAGCAGATGAACCTGCTGGGCTATGACGACACGGTGATTGACCGCCAGTTCGCGGCGATGCCCGACGAGAGCTTCGTGCGCTTCCGTCCCGAGCAACTGGTATGGCAGGCGGCATCACTGGTGGAGGTGCGCAAGGGTGGCACCTTGGCCAAGGTGCGGCGCATTGCCCCGGAAAGTGATGCCTTGGAAGTCTTTGTGCACTCGCCTGACCGTGACGGCATGTTTGCCGCCATCGTGATGACGCTGGATCGTGCCGGTTACGGCATTCACCGCGCCCGCGTGCTCGATGGTCCGGACGACACCATTTTCGATACCTTTGAAGTGACCCCCTCCGGCAGCTTCGCCGATGGTGATGCGGCAAAACTGGAGTCCGCGCTGCGCAAGGCGCTATCGGGCAACATCCTGGCGCTGCGTCCTTCGCGACGGGTGATGCCGCGGCAGTTGAAGCATTTCCGTTTCGCTCCGCGCATCGAGTTCCTCGAATCCAGTCATCAGGGCCGCACCCTGTTGAACCTGGTGGCGCCGGACCGGCCGGGCCTGCTGGCTGACGTGGCGCACGTGCTGCGCGACCAGCAACTGCGGGTGCAGGACGCCCGCATTGCCACCTTTGGTGAGCGCGCCGAGGACCAGTTCCAGCTGACCGACCGCCACGACCAACCCCTTACCGAAACGTCCATGCAGTCGCTGCGTACTACGTTGCTGGCTTGCCTGGACCCCGATAGAACGCCAGGAGACCCCCACTGATGGCCACCAAGAAGCCAGCGGCCAAGAAGGCTGCCCCCAAGAAGACCGTCGCCAAGAAGACCGTCGCCAAAACGACTGCGCCGGCCAAGAAGGCTGCTGCCAAGCCCGCGGCCAAGCCGGCCGCCAAGGCCTTTGCGAAGAAGCCTGCAGCGCCGGCCAAGGCCGCGCCGAAGAAGGTTGCCGCCAGCAAGCCCAAGGCAATCGAATCGGTTGGCCCGCGCAGCCTGCGCAAACCGCCGGCACCCGGCGTGGCCGAGATGAAGTTCAGCATCGAAAGTGCGTTCGAGCGCCGCACGATGCTGACCGGTGACGAGATCGACGGTTCCACCCGTCCGCTGGTCAACCGCGTCATCGATGGTCTGGAGTCGGGTGAATTCCGTGTCGCCGAGCCCGATGGCAACGGCGGTTGGAAGGTCAACGAGTGGTTGAAGAAGGCGGTGCTGCTGTACTTCCGCGTCAACGACATGGCAGTGATGGACGGCGCCCCGGCACCGTTCTGGGACAAGGTCGAGTCCCGTTTTGAGGGCTATGACGAAGCGGCCTTCCGCCAGGCCGGTGTGCGCGTGGTGCCGGGTGCGATCGCCCGCCGCGGTACGCATTTCGGCAAGGACGTGGTGCTGATGCCGAGCTTCACCAACATCGGTGCGCACGTGGGCGAGGGCACCATGGTTGATACCTGGGCCACCGTGGGTTCCTGTGCGCAGATCGGCAAGCATTGCCACCTGTCCGGCGGTGCCGGCATCGGCGGCGTGCTGGAGCCGCTGCAGGCCAGCCCGACCATCATCGAAGACCATTGCTTCATCGGCGCGCGTTCGGAAGTGGTGGAAGGCGTGGTCGTCGGCCACCACAGCGTGATCGGCATGGGCGTGTTCCTGAGCCAGAGCACCCGCATCTACAACCGCGCTACCGGCGAAGTGACCTACGGCTACATCCCGCCGTACAGCGTGGTGGTCAGCGGCTCGCTGCCCTCAAAGGACGGTACGCATTCGCTGTACTGCGCGGTGATCGTCAAGCAGGTGGATGCCAAGACCCGCAGCAAGACCAGCGTCAACGATCTGCTGCGTGGGTTGGCGGACTGAATTTTCCTTCTCCCCTCGGGACTGCAGCCCCCTTTTTGGGGGAAGGTGCCCCGAAGGGGCGGATGAGGGTAGGGCAGTCGCCTGCGGCGTGATTCGCAGGAGGCTTCGCCCTTACCCTCTCCCCAACCCCTCTCCCGGCGGGAGAGGGGCTACATCACCGCGAGCTTTGAACCATGACCACGATCTACGGACTGAAAAACTGCGACACCTGCAAGAAAGCCACCAAATGGCTGGATCGCTTCAACGTCGCCTATACTTTCGTCGACTACCGCGACAACAAGCCCAGCCCGGAAACGCTGATTGACTGGGCATCCAAGGCCGGTGGCTTCGCGGCGATGATCAACAAGTCGTCGACCACGTGGCGGCAACTGCCGGACAACCGCAAGTCGCCCGAGTCCGATGCCGAGTGGAAGCTGCTGCTGCGCGAATACCCGCAGCTGATCAAACGCCCACTGGTGATCACCGACGACGGCGAGCTGAGCCAGGGCTTCAGCGACAACGGCTTCAAGGCACGCTTCAACATCGCCTGATCCGCCCTCCAGTAACCGTGGGAGCGGCCTGAGCCGTGAAGCCACCGATCCGAAAGGCCGCCATGAACGACGTACTCGCGCTGACCTGCGACTTGATCGCACGCCCCTCGGTAACCCCGGAAGATGCCGGCTGCCAACAGCTGATCGGCCAGCGCCTCAGCGCCGCTGGGTTCAACTGCGAACACTTGCGCCTGGGCGAGGTCGACAATCTCTGGGCGACCCATGGCAGCGGGGCGCCGGTGCTGGTGCTGCTCGGCCACACCGATGTGGTACCGACCGGCCCGGTCGAGGCCTGGCACAGTGACCCGTTCAAGCCGGAAGTGCGCGATGGCGTGCTGTACGGGCGCGGAGCCGCCGACATGAAAGGCAGCGTCGCCGCGTTCGTGGTGGCCGCCGAACAGTTCGTGGCCGCGCACCCCGCACATTCCGGCACCTTGGCAGTGCTGCTGACCAGCGATGAGGAAGGCGATGCCATCGATGGCGTGCGCCATGTCGCGCGCTTGTTCCGCGAGCGTGGCCAAGCCATCGACTGGTGCGTTACCGGTGAGCCCTCATCCACCGCCAAACTTGGCGATCTGCTGCGTGTGGGTCGCCGTGGCAGCCTGTCGGCCAAGCTGCGCATCAAAGGCGTGCAGGGCCACGTGGCCTATCCGGACAAGGCACGCAACCCCATCCATCTGGCCGCGCCGGCCTTGGCGGAATTGACCGCACGGCATTGGGATGATGGCTATGAAAGCTTCCCCTCCACCAGCCTGCAGATATCCAATATCAATGCCGGTACCGGCGCCAACAACGTGATCCCGGGCGAGCTGCAGGTGATGTTCAACCTGCGCTACAACCCGCACTGGAACGCAGACAAGCTCGAAGCGGAGATCGGCGCGCTGCTCGACCGCCACGGCCTGGACTACGAACTGCATTGGCACCGCAGTGGCGAGCCGTTCTATACCCCGGAAGGGCGCCTGCGCAGCGTGGCCCGCGAAGTGCTGGCCGAATTTGCCGGCGCGGCGCCGGAGGAAAGCACCGGCGGCGGCACCTCCGATGCCCGTTTCATCGCCCCGTTGGGCGCGCAATGCATCGAGGTGGGGCCGGTAAACGCCAGCATCCACCAGGTCGACGAGAACGTGCTTGTCGCTGATCTGGAGGCCTTGCCGGCACTCTACCGTCGGCTGGTCGAACGCCTGCTCGCCTAAGCCACGATCAGGCCGAACGCGGCCAAAGCGGCGGCGGCCTGCCGCTGCGAAATCACCGCTTTCTTGAAGTACTTGGCGTCCATCACGTTGAGCCCGCTGATGTCGGTGCCGCGCAGGTCGGCACCCTCGAAGCGGGTGAGCCGGGTCTGCGCGTTGCGCAGGCTGCCACCGTTGAAAACCGCGTCGCGGAAGTCGCAGCCGGACAGGTCGGCATCGGAGAAGTCCATGCCTTCCAGCTGCGCCTTGCGGAACGACAGGCCGCTCAGGTTTGCACTGACCAGCAGGCAATTGCTGAATTCCAATGCCCAGCCGGTTACTTCCTGCAGGTGGGCGCCGGTGAGCTTGCAGTCCCGGAAATTGACCGACGACAAGGTCGCCCGCCGCCAATAGCTGTTGTTGAGGTCACAGTGGTCGAAGCATGCATCGCTGAGCTGTGCCGAGCTGAAGTCGCAATGTCCGCCACGGCACTTCTGCCAGTGGGTTTCCTCAAGTGATGCTGCCAGCCAGTGCGCGCCGGCCAAGGTGCATTGGATGAACTGGAAACCGTCCATGGCCAGGCGCGAAAAGTCGCCGCCGTCCAGGTTGCAGGATTCAAAGAGCGCCGCGCGCGGGTGCGCGCCGATGATTTGCTGCATGCGCTCGCGGGTAATGGTTTCTTCGCGGAAAACAACGGTGGTGGTCATGTTCGCAATGCAGGGGCCGGCGCACCATTCTGCGCGAGGCGGTGGCCTGCAGGCAGTCTTGTTGCGCGCGGATTTGTGTGCACAGGCGTGGTAACCCGAGCACGCCTGTGACTGAATGGGGTGGCTGGCGCGCGGCGGGGTTCGGGTGATGCAGGGGCAGGGGGCAAACGCGGCGCGATCAGGATCGGTTGCCAAAGCAACAGTTGCGTGCCCGTCAAAACAGCGATACGGTCAGCACCATGTTCTCGGTCCTGGCCACCGCCGTCAATAACAACAACCGCAATAATCTGCGCGCGAATAATCGTGCGCGGCCGATGCGGGACTGCGACCAGAGCTAGAACAGGCAACACGCTCCGGATACCAGAAAACCCGCATCGGTCGATGCGGGTTTTTTTGTGGCCGGGCGGGAACACCACACGGCTGCTGGTCTGTCAGCCGTTGCTTCGAATGTTAGTGCCCCCACCCAACTCCAGGAGCTTTTCCCATGTGTTCCATCTTCGGCATTTTTGGCCTGCAACCCGGCGACGACCTGCAGGCGCTGCGTCGGCAGGCGCTTGAACAATCCCAGCGCCAGCGCCACCGCGGCCCGGACTGGAGCGGCGTGTATGTGGACGACGGCGCGATCCTCGTGCATGAACGTCTGGCCATCGTCGACCCGGCGGGCGGCTCGCAGCCGTTGCTGTCGGAGGACGGCGAACTGGCACTGGCAGTCAATGGCGAGATCTACAACCACCAGGAACTGAAGAAGGAACTCACCCAGCCGTACGCGTTCCAGACCGGTTCGGACTGTGAAGTGATCAATGCGCTGTACCGCGAGGACGAGCCCGCGTCCTACCTCAACAGGCTCAACGGCATCTTCGCCTTTGCCCTGTGGGACAAGGCCAAGCGCCGCGTCATCATTGCCCGCGATCCGATCGGCGTGGTGCCGCTGTATTGGGGCCATGACAAGCAGGGCCGGCTGTGTGTGGCGTCGGAGATGAAATCGCTGTCCGATACCTGCGCCGATGTTGCGCAGTTCCCGCCGGGCCATTGGTACGACAGCAGCACCGATACCTTGAGCAAGTATTACGAGCGCCCGTGGCGCGAGTACGCGGCGGTGGAAGGCGTCGATGTTTCGCTGGCCGAGTTGCGCGAAGCATTCGAGCGCGCTGTGCATCGCCAGCTGATGACCGACGTGCCTTATGGCGTGCTGCTTTCCGGTGGCCTGGATTCCTCGCTGGTGGCTGCCGTTGCCGCACGTTATGCGCGTCATCGCATCGAGGACGGCGGCCAGAGCGAGGCGTGGTGGCCGCGCCTGCACAGCTTCGCCATCGGCCTGAAGGGCTCCCCCGACCTGGCCGCGGCCAAGGTTGCGGCGGAAATGCTGGGCACGGTCCACCATGGCTTCGAGTACACCTTCGAAGAGGGTCTGGACGCGCTGCCGGAAGTTATCCGGCATATCGAAACCTATGACGTCACCACCATCCGCGCATCCACGCCGATGTTCCTGTTGGCGCGCCGGATCAAGGCGATGGGCGTGAAGATGGTGCTGTCCGGCGAGGGCAGCGACGAGATCTTCGGCGGCTACCTCTATTTCCACAAGGCGCCGAATGCATTGGAGTTCCATGAAGAACTGGTGCGCAAGCTCGACGCGCTGAACAACTACGATTGCCTGCGTGCCAACAAGTCGATGATGGCCTGGGGCGTTGAGCCGCGCGTGCCGTTCCTGGACCGCGAGTTCCTGGACGTGGCGATGAAGATGGACGCACGCCACAAGATGGTCGACAAGGCCAGCGGCCGCATCGAAAAGGCCGTGCTGCGCGAAGCCTTCGAGGGCTATCTGCCCAAGGAAATCCTGTGGCGGCAGAAGGAGCAATTCAGTGATGGCGTCGGTTACGGCTGGATCGATGGTCTGAAGGCACATGCTGAAGCCCAGGTCAGCGACAGGGTGCTGGCGGCGGCAGACAAGCGCTTCCCGCACAACCCACCGCAGACCAAGGAGGCCTACTACTACCGTCACCTGTTCGAGCAGTTCTACCCGAGCCGGGCAGCTTCGGAAACGGTGCCAGGCGGCAAGTCGATTGCCTGCTCCTCGCCGGCGGCAATCGCCTGGGATGCAAGTTTCGTCAACATGGCCGACCCCTCCGGTCGCGCGGTCGCCGGCGTGCATGAGCAGGCATTGGCCGGGTGATCGATGACGCACGGCCCGCCGTGTGCGGGCCGTGCAACAGCGCTCTGCTGGGAGGTCGCGTTCGGCTTATGATCGGCGACTGATCCGGGGGGAGACGTTTCATGGATGCTGAAGCCCATCGTTCCGCGTCACGCAAGCATTGGCTGCTTCTCTACCTGGGGCTGGCGGCGGTGCCCATGTTGGGCGCGCTTTACCTGGCTCGCCATGCGGGCATGGAGTTGCCAGCGCCCGTGCAGCATGTGACCCAGGCGGCGTCCTCTGCACTCCACTCCAGTTCCACGTTGGGCTTGTTTCTGCTGCAACTGCTTGTGCTGTTGCTGGTTGCCAAGGGGATGGGAAGGCTGCTGCGCTGGTTTGGGCAGCCTGCGGTCATCGGCGAGATGGCAGCCGGGCTGATGATGGGCCCATTGTTGTTTGGTGCCGTTATTCCGCATACCCAGGCGGCATTGTTCCCTCCCAGCTCGTTGGGCCCCTTGGGCCTGATAAGCCAGTTGGGCGTGTTGATGTTCCTGCTGGTGGCCGGTGCGGAGTTGGATATGGGCAGGTTGCGGGGGCGGGGGCGGTTTGCCATCGCGGTCAGTCATGCCGGTATCGCCATACCTTTTTTCCTTGGCGTGCTGCTGGCGATTTACCTGTATCCCTTGCATGGTCCGGCGGGGGTGGGCTTCGCTCCGTTCGCGTTGTTCGTCGGGATATCGTTGAGCATCACCGCGTTCCCTGTACTGCTGAGGATTCTTGCTGATCGCGACATGACACATGGCGCGCTCGGGCAGACCGCGATTGCCTGTGCGGCGCTGGGCGACGCCACCGCCTGGTGCTTGCTGGCGCTGATCGTCGCCGCTACCCAGGCGGCAGGTTGGGGCGCAGCGGGTATGAACCTGGTGTGCGTTGCTGTTTTCATCGCGGTGATGTTGTGTGCGGTGCGGCCCTGGTTTGCCCGGCAAACGATTGCTGCTGGTCGCGAGGGCGCGTGGTTGCTGGGTATGTTGTTGTTGACCCTGGCCAGCGCGCTGCTGACTGAATACCTTGGTATCCATGCCTTGTTCGGTGCATTCGCGGCGGGTGTGGCGGCATCTTCGAATGTGCAGCTGCGTGAGTTGATCATCAGCAAGGTGGAGCCGCTGGCGGGCACCTTGTTGCTGCCGCTGTTCTTTGCCATGACCGGTTTGCGCCTGCGTGGCGACGCGTTGCAGGTAGATGATCTGTGGCTGTGCCTGCTGGTGATCGCGGTCGCTACCGCCGGCAAACTGTTGGGTACGTTTGCCGCCGCGCGCAGTGCCGGCATGCCGGCAACGGATGCGATGCGGCTGGGTGTGTTGATGAACACCCGTGGCCTGATGGAGCTTATCGTGCTCAATCTGGGGTATGAGCTGGGGCTGCTGGATGATCGCCTGTTCGCGGTGCTGGTGATCATGGCCTTGGTAACGACAGCCATGACCGGGCCATTATTGAGTTGGAGTGGACGTTGGCAGCACCGGACCCGTTGAGGACTGCAGACGTGCGGAGATCGCCTTTTTCCAAGGAGGAGTTGTGATGCTGAAGGTCCAATGGGTGTTGCTTGCAGCGCTGTGCGGTGCATCCCTCGCCGAGGCAGCGGAGGTTCAACTGCAGCGGCACTCCCAGGGCGACTGGGAGGCGGATATCGGCTACACAGGCGTCGTGCGCGATGGCGACATCCTGCATGTTTCTGGCGTGCCTTGCCGCGGTGAAGACATGGCGGCTGCCGTGCGTAGCTGCTACGGCAAGCTGACCAGGATCCTGCAGGGGTTTGACGCCGATAGCAGCCAGGTGATCAAGGAGACCGCCTTCACCACCGACATGGATGGGTTGATCAAGGCCATTCCAGTGCGCAAGACGTTCTTCGCCGACGGCAAGTATCCGGCCGCAAGTTGGGTTCAGGTCAGTCGCCTGTTCAACGCCGAGGACATGCTTGAGGTGGAGTGGACGGTGCGTTTGAAGCCGGCCGAACCGCAAGCCGATACCCCATCGCCGGAGTAGGCACCTGATAATCGCGGTTCTGTAGCCCGGGTAAGCGCAGCGCACCCGGGAGCAAGGTGGAGACGGGGCGAGGCAATATCGCCCCGGGTGCGCTACGCGCACCCGGCCGATGTTTGTCCGCGTCCATCGCTCAGCGTGGACTCAAGCGCAGGCTATGGCTTGCTTGGCCGGGAAGGAAAGGCGTTGGCCTCCCCTGCACCCAATCGTCATGGCCTGCGCCCCAGAACGGCGAAAGCGGGTGGCCGCTCTGACCGCCCGGCATGTGCACGATGCCCTCGTCTTCGTGGCCGGGTGAGACCACCATGCGTTCGGACGCGCCAAACTTGGGCCCGACCACACGCGGCATGTTGCTGTCACCGGCCAGAGGCTCGCGTGCCATGCATAGCCAGCGCTTGAACAGCCCCGGCAGCGCTGCCGAGACCGGATGGCAGATGGCTGCGGTATTGCGCTCGCCCCAACTGCGCTGTGCCAGGTCCGGTCCCTGTTCGGCCAGATCCTGTTCCAGCTGTTTGGCGCTGTCGGCCAGCAGTGCCTCCCAGCTTTCATAGGGCGGCGGTAGCAGGTTCGCCGGGCGCTGTTCGAGCATGGGCCAAAGCACGCCTTCGAACTGCGCCAGGTTGGGCGCGATGTAGCGTTCGCCAAGCTGCTCCTTGGCGGGTGCCAGCAGGGCGTTCTCCATGTTGTCCACCAGGATGCCGCGGAACCCGCGGGCCATGCGATAGCTGACCGAATCGATGGAGGCGCGGCCTTCCCATTTACGGCTGGCTGCTTCAAGGCGTTTCAGCGCAGGATCATCGCTGTGCTCTACGGTCTGCCGCAGCAGCTTCCACCAGCGCTCCATCAGCAGCGCGCGGTCATCGAGCTGGATGGCGAGCAGGTCGCGTTCGTTGAAGCGGTCGCGGGCGAACAAGCCGTCGCGGATCTGTTTGGCACGGGCACCGAAGTCATAACCACCGTCACCTGCCGTGGCCAATGCAGCACCGTCGAGTACCCGGCCGTTGGCGGTCCACAGGCGGTGCTGTGGCGGATCGACCAAGGCCGGCGCCTGGTCGGTGCGAATGCCCCAAGGCGGGCAGCGCGGGGCGGTCGAGGCGGCGTCGGCATGGCAGGCGGGATCGCGGGCCGGGCGTGCACCGATCAGGCGCCAGGCGATGCGGCCGCTGCGGTCGCCTACCAGCAGGTTCTGCGCCGGGATGCCGGAGCGGTCGGCCACGGCCAGGGCAGCATCCAGGTCGGCGGCCTTGGCCATGTCGGCAAAGTCCAGGCGCACGGCGCCGGGTTGCTGGCCGACCCAGCGCAGGGCCAGCAGCTGTCCATCGGGTTCATCGTGCAGTACCGGGCCCCAATCGCTTTCGCGCACGACCAGCATTTCCGGGTTGGCGCCGGCGACAGCGATGGATTCGCTATAGGTGCGCAGCGGTGTGTCGGCGGGCAGGGGGGTGAAGTCGGCGGTATCGATATAGCTGTTGGTGAAGGCCCAGGCCACGCGTGTATTGCTTCCAACAATCACCGTGGGCAGGCCAGGCAAGGTGAAGCCGGCAACATCGACCTTGCCCTCGGGCGCACTGGGGTCGGCATAGCGCAGGCGCGCACGGAACCAGATGTTGGGCGCGCGCAGGTTCAGGTGCATGTCATCGGCGATGATGGCGCGGCCATCGGCGGTCAGCGCGCCGGCAACGGCGAAGTTGTTGCTGCCCGGAAAAGAATCGGCCGCCGCAGGCGGCCCGCCGATGCCTCTCTCCCGCACGGCGGGAGAGAGGGGGACCGCTTGCGAAGCAGGCGGTGGAGTGAGGGCAGGATTGGGGTCTCCTGCATTGGACCCGCTGCGCAGATCCAGCGTGGCCGCGTCTGGCAAGGTGGCATCGCCACGGGCATCGCCGAACAGGGGCGCATCCCAGGCACTGCCGTCATGGGAGAGCAGGGCGTACAGCGCAGCAGGGACGACGCTGCGAATACGGGCCATTGCAAGTTCGCGGGTATCGGCGGGGTCCTGCAGGTCGGCGTACATCGCCAGGCCGGTCAGGACGGAATCCTCCAGTTGCCAGCTGCGTGGCTGCTGGCGCAACAGCAGGTAGGGCCAGGGCCGTACGGGCAGGGCAGCCAGCCCGGCATTGACGCCATCGCGGTAGGCTTCAAGCACCGCGCGCTTGTCGCCAAGGGCGGTGCCCAGGTTCTCCTGGCTGCGCGCGCGCAGGCGGTACACCCGCATGCGCTTGTCCATCGGCAGCGCTTTGGCGCCGAACAGTTCGGACAGTTCGCCAGCAGCGGAGCGGCGCATCAGGTCCATCTCGAAGAAGCGTTCCTGGGCATGTACATAGCCCAGTGCACGCGCCATGTCTGCTTCGTTGGCAGCTTGCACGGTGACCACGCCCAGCGCGTCGCGCTCGATGCTGACCGGTGCCGACAACCCCGGCAGGGCCAGGTCCCCGTCCAGCTGTGGCAGGCTGCCACGCAGCAGGCCCCAGATGACCAACACCAGCAACAGCAGTATCCCCAGAACAACCCAGAACGAACGCAGCAGCCAACGCAGCACAGGCCTACCCCCGGTAGCGGTTCAGTGGCGATTGTAGACAGCTTGTGAAGCCGAAAGAGAGGGAATCGCAACTGAAAGTGATTCCGATTAGATCATTGGCTTTCCAGATGGGGCACCCTATGCCCCATCGAATCATCAGGAGCATCCCCATGCAGGGCAAACCCGAAGTTGTTGAATGCCTGAAGGAGCTGCTGCGCGGCGAACTGGCTGCGCGCGACCAGTACTTCATCCATTCCCGTCGTTATGAGGATCAGGGCCTGATGGCGCTGTTCGAGCGTATCGGCCACGAGATGGAGGAGGAGACCGAGCACGCCGATGCGCTGCTGCGTCGCATCCTGTTCCTGGGCGGCAACCCGGACATGCGCCCGCACGGCTTCGAGCCGGGCGTGACCGTGATGGAAATGCTGGAGAAGGACCTGCAGGTGGAATACAAGGTCCGCGCCGACCTGGCCGCCGGGGTCAAACTCTGCGAAGCGCATGGCGACTACGTGAGCCGCGACATCCTGGTCAAGCAGCTGCACGACACCGAGGAAGACCATGCCTGGTGGCTGGAGCAGCAATTGGGCCTGATCAAGCGCATCGGACTGGAGCTGTACCAGACCAGCAAGATGGACGCCAAGGGCACCGCGGCACACTGATCACAAAGGCCTCTGTAGTGCCGAGCGATGCTCGGCACTGGCCTTGCCGGTAAAGCCTCTGCCGACCATGGGTCGGCACTACAGCGGGCTGACTGGTATTACAGGCGTTGCAGGTTGTAGACGGCGGTGGACAGGGCGCTGACGCCGTCAGCACGGAAATCAGGTTGCTGGTCGAGGATGTCACGGCGCTCCAGCAGGCCTGCGTGCCACGGGGTAGCAAACAGCCGCTGCACCTCCGCTTCGTCCACCGAGAACGGCGGGCCCTGCTTTTCATCCTGCGGGTATTCCAGGGTGATCAGTACCCCCTGACACCCCAGCGGCAGCTGCGCATACAGCGTGTCGCGGTAGTGCTGGCGCAGATGCGGTGGCAAGGCAATCAGCGCGGCGCGATCGTAGACCCCCGCAACGTTGGCCAGCAGGCCTGCATCCAGGGCAAAGGCATCGCCGCAGATGATTTCAATCGGTCCGGCGATGTAGTGTTCGCCGTACTGGCTTTGCTGGCGCTGCGGCAGCACGCCGGCTTCTTCAAAGAACTGCTCGGCCGCCATCGGTGACAGTTCAACACCGAGCACGCGGTGGCCCTGTGCGGCCAGCCAGTGCATGTCCAGGGTCTTGCCGCACAGCGGCACCAGCACGAGGCTGCCCTGCGGCAGGTCCAGTGCAGGCCAGTGCTTCTGCAGCAACGGCATCACCTCGCTGCGATGGAATCCTATTTGACCGTTCTGCCAACGTTGCAGCCAGAAGTCGGGTTGCATGGGGTTCTCCTGTTGCGGTTGCCTTGTAGCTTACTTCGCTGTTTTGGGGAGTGGCGTAAGCCGCGAAGCTGAGGACGGGGAATCAAGGATGATTATTGATTGCCGGTGTCGGTCGGTTGTTTAGCTTCGCGGCTTACGCCGCTCCCACAAACAGCGAAATGAAGAAGGCCGGGTAATGCCCGGCCTTCTTGTACTTACTGGACATCCAGTCCTTCAACCTTCTGCCGCGCCACGCAGACCTCCGGCAACCGGGTTGCCGAACGCGTCGCCACGCGCCAGTGAAGTGACTTATTGGACATCCAGTCCTTCTACCTTCTGCCAACCTCTCGGCAACAAATGCCCGCGCGTCGCCCTCGTTCCCAGATACGTTTCCAGGTCCTTGAACGACAGGTTCATGGTGCGCTGGCCACTGCGCACCTGCAGGGTGTTGGACGGGCCTACCGCGACCACCGCCACCACGCGCTCGGTGGAGAGCTTGGCCTTGGGGATCTCGATGATCTTGTTGCCTTTGCCCTTGTCCAGCTCGGGCAGCTCGCTGGCCGGGATGGCCAGCATGTTGCCGGCGCTGGTGACCGCGACGATGCGATCGGTTTCCGGGTTGGCAACCAGCGACGGGGTCAGCACCGCCGAACCGGTGGACAGGTTGAGCATCGCCTTGCCCGCCTTGTTGCGGCCGGTGAGGTTCTCGAAGCGGGTGACGAAGCCGTAGCCATGCGTGGACGCCAACACGAAACGCGTGTTGTTGTCGCCGCTGGCGACGGTAACGAAGCTGCTGCCTGGTGCCGGTGAGAAGCGGCCGGTGAGCGGCTCGCCATTGCCGCGCGCCGAGGGCAGGGTGTGCACCGGCGTGGAGTAGGCGCGGCCCTCGGTATCGAGGAACGCCACCTGCTGCGTGCTGCGGGTACGCGCCACGGCCAACAGGCTGTCGCCATCGCGGTAGTTCAGGGTGGCACCGTCGACATCGTGGCCCTTGGCCGCGCGCACCCAGCCCTTCTCCGACAACACGACGGTCATCGGTTCACTCGGCACCAGCTCGGTTTCATCGATGGCCTGGGCGGCACCACGCTGCACCAGCGGTGAGCGGCGCTCGTCGCCGAATTTCTTGGCATCGGCCAGCAGTTCATCCTTGACCAGCTTCTTCAGCTTGGCGCTGCTCTGCAGGATGGACAGGATCTTGTCGCGTTCCTTGGCCAGCTCATCCTGCTCGCCGCGGATCTTCATTTCTTCCAGGCGCGCAAGCTGCTTGAGCTTGGTTTCCAGAATGTATTCGGCCTGGTCCTCGCTCAATGCAAAGCGCGCGATCAACGCGGCCTTGGCATCGTCCTCGGTACGGATGATGCGGATCACTTCATCCAGGTTGAGGAAGGCAACCAGCAAACCTTCCAACAGGTGCAGGCGACGCTCCACCTTCTGCAGGCGATGGTTGAGGCGGCGGGTCACCGTGTCCTGGCGGAAGCGCAGCCATTCGCTGAGCAGCATCTTCAGGTTCTTGACCTGCGGGCGACCGTCCAGGCCAATGACATTGAGGTTGACGCGGAAACTGCGCTCAAGGTCGGTGGTGGCGAACAGATGCCCCATCAACTGCTCGGCGTCGACGCGGTTGGAGCGCGGGATCAGCACCACCCGTACCGGGTTGGCGTGGTCGGACTCGTCGCGGATGTCTTCCAGCCACGGCAGCTTCTTGGCACGCATCTGCGCGGCGATCTGTTCGATCACCTTGGACGGGGAGACCTGGTGCGGCAGCGCATCGATCACGATGTGGCCGGCTTCCTTCTTGAAGGTCGCACGCGCACGCACGCTGCCGTTGCCGGTTTCGTAGATGTTCCGCAGGTCCGACGGCGAGGTGATGATCTCGGCGGTGGTCGGGTAGTCCGGGCCCTTCACGTGCTCGCACAGTTCGGCGATGGTGGTGTCCGGCTCGTCGATCAGGCGGATCAGCGCGCTGACGATCTCATTGAGATTGTGCGGCGGCACGTCGGTGGCCATGCCCACGGCGATGCCGGTGGTGCCGTTGAGCAGCAGGTGCGGCAGCCGCGCCGGCAGCCAGCTGGGTTCTTCCAGGGTGCCGTCGAAGTTTGGGGTCCAGTCGGTGGTGCCCTGGCCCAGTTCGCCCAACAGCACTTCGGCAATCGGGGTCAGCTTGGATTCGGTGTAACGCATGGCCGCGAACGACTTGGGGTCGTCGCTGGAACCGAAGTTGCCCTGGCCGTCGATCAGCGGGTAGCGGAACGAGAACGGCTGCGCCATCAGCACCAGGGCTTCGTAACAGGCGCTGTCGCCGTGCGGGTGGTACTTGCCGATGACGTCACCGACGGTACGCGCGGACTTCTTCGGCTTGGATGTGGCGCCCAGGCCCAGTTCGCTCATCGAATAGATGATGCGGCGCTGCACCGGCTTGAGCCCGTCGCCGATGAAGGGCAGGGCGCGGTCCAGCACCACGTACATGGAGTAATCAAGATAGGCGCGTTCGGCGTATTCGCGCAGCGGCTGCTGTTCAAAGCCGTGGAAAGCTTGGCGTGCAGGATCGGTCATTGCGGGTGGTGCTACCTGTGAACGTTGAAGCCGCGGCGTGGCTGCCGGCTTCCAGACCCAGCGATTATCCGGATGGCGGCGGCGATGCCAAGCGTGGCGGATAGCTGGATGGGCCAAGTGTCATCGATTCGCGACATATCTGTAACGCTGAATTCACTTCTTGGTGGAAATATTCCATGGAGAATATTTCCAGATGGAAATAAAATGGCGCCCCATGACTGACCCCTCTTCTGTACCCACCAGCTTCGGCCTGCTGATGCGCCAGGTGGGTGATGGCCTCGTACGCCAGCTGGACGCCACCATGGCCGAAGAAGGCCTGGGCATTGGCTTCACCCATTACGTGGGCCTGAAGGTGCTCTCGAAAATGGCCCCCTGCACGGCCGCCGAGCTCGGCCAGGCCATCAACCAGGTGCCCAGCGCGGTGACCCGGTTGCTGGACCGGCTGGAGGCACTGGGCGCGGTGCGGCGTGAGCCGCATGCGCAGGACAGAAGGGCCTTGCAGATCGTAGTGACTGACCAGGGGCACGCCCTGTGGGAGCAACTCAAGGTGCGCGGCGACCGGATCATGGATCTGGCGCTGGGTGACCTGACTGCCGACGAGCGTGACCAATTGTTCTCCTTGTTGACGCGGGTGCGCGACGCCCTTACTCCCCCATGAAAATCTCCTCTTTGCGTTATTCACGCCCGCTATTGGTGGGTGCATTGGCGTTGGCGCTTGGCGCCTGTGCCAGCAGCCGCGGGCTGCAGCCGCAGGGTCGCGTGCTGGATGCGGACAGTCTGCAGGCCAGCCGCAGCCTGGCTGGTGCCCCGCTCAGCGCCTCGGGTTTCCCGGCGGCCGACTGGTGGCGGGCATTTGCCGACCCGCAGCTGGATGCGTTGGTGGCCGAAGGCCTGCGCAGCAATCCTTCGCTGGAAGCTGCCGATGCACGCCTGCGCCAAGCCCAGGCCCAGGTATCCACTGCCAATGCCGAGCGCAAGCCGACGCTGTCGGTGTCGCCGGGCTACACAGGCCTGACCCTGCCCGAATCGATGGCCGGTGATCTCGGCGGCGATTACATGGGCAGCGTGCAGGCGGTGGCCAGTTTCAGTTACGGCATCGACCTGTGGGGCGGCAAGCGCGCCGCCTGGGAAGCGGCCGTGGACAGTGGCCATGCCGCCGCGGTGGATGCCCAGGCCGCGCGCCTGGACCTGTCGGCGGCGATCGTCCAGGGCTATGTGCAGCTGGCCCATGCCGGTGCGCTGCAGCGGGTGGCCAACGACGAGCTGGCGCGCGCAGAGAAAGCGCTGCAGCTGACCCAGCAACGCCGTCGCGCCGGTATCGACAGTGAGTTGCAGGTGCGTCAGGCGCAGGCACGTTTGCCGTTGGCCCAGCAGCAACAGCTGGCCGCACAGCAGCAGATCGATGTCGCCCGCAATGCCCTGGCCGCGTTGTTGGGGCAGGGGCCGGATCGCGGTCTGGATATTGCGGTGCCGGCGGAACTGGACCCGCTTGCCCTGCAGTTGCCGAGCGTGTTGCCCAGCGAACTGTTGGGCCGTCGCCCGGACATCGTGGCCGCACGTTGGCGTGTGGAAGCGGCGGACAAGCAGGTCAAGGTCGCCAGGACCCGCTTCTATCCCAGCCTCAACCTGACCGCGATGGGCGGACTGGTGTCCAAGAACCTGGAGGGGCTGCTGGAGAGTGGTTCCACCTTTGGCCTGCTGGCGCCGGCGCTGAGCATGCCGATCTTCGACGGTGGCCGCCTGCGCGCCGGTCTGGCCAAGAGCGATGCCGATTACGACCTGGCCGTGGCCAATTACAACCACAGCATTGTCGAAGCGCTGCGGGACGTAGCCGACCAGGTCAACACCACCCGCTCGCTGGCCAGCCAGGTAGACGCGCAGCAGCAGGCGCAGGCCAATGCGCAGGCTGCGCATGCGCTGGCGCAGCAGCGCTACAAGGCCGGTATCGGCAACTACCTGGAGGTGCTCATCACCCAGGACCAGTTGCTGCAGGCCGAGCAACGCCTGAGCAACCTGCAATCACAACAGCTGCTGTCCTCGGTGCGCCTGAGCGCAGCCCTGGGTGGCGGCTTCCAACCGGCTGCCGATGTCGCGCCGGTCACCGACAACACGCATTCCTGAGAATCCACCCATGAGCCAGACATCCTCCCCTGAAGCGGCAAGTGCCGCACCCAGCCGCCGCGGCAAGTTGTTGCGCGGCCTGTTGTTGATCGTCGTGATCCTGCTGGTGGCATTTGCCGCGTGGTACTTCCTGCTGGGCCGCTGGTCCGAGGAAACCGACGACGCCTATGTCGGCGGCAACCAGGTGCAGATCACGCCGATGATCGCCGGCACCGTGGTGAGCATTGGTGCCGATGACGGCATGAAGGTCGAGCAGGGCCAGTTGCTGGTGCAGCTGGACCCGGCTGATACCAATGTGGCCATGCAGCAGGCCCGTGCCAACCTGGCGCGCACCGTGCGCCAGGTGCGCGGTCTGTACCGCAGTGTCGAAGGTGCGCAGGCCGAGTTGAATGCCCGCCAGATCAGCGTCAAGCGTGCCCGCGAGGATTTCGCCCGCCGCCGTGACCTGGCTGCCACCGGCGCCATTTCCAATGAAGAGCTGGCCCATGCCCGTGACGAGCTGGCGGCCGCCGAGGCAGCGGTTGCCGGTTCGCGCGAAACCGTGGAGCGCAGCCGTGCGCTGGTCGATGACACCGTCATTGCCACCCAGCCCGACGTCGAAGCCGCCGCTGCGCAGCTGCGCCAGGCCTATCTCAACAATGCGCGCGCCGGCATCGTCGCGCCGGTGAGCGGTTACATCGCCCGTCGCTCGGTGCAGGTTGGCCAGCGCGTGCAGCCGGGCGTGGCGCTGATGGCGGTGGTGCCCAGCGAGCAGATGTGGGTGGATGCCAACTTCAAGGAAACCCAGCTGCGCCACATGCGCCTGGGCCAGGAGGTGGAGCTGCGCTCGGACCTGTACGGCAGCGACGTGACCTACAAGGGCCGCATCACCAATCTCGGCCTGGGTACCGGCTCGGCGTTCTCGCTGCTGCCGGCGCAGAACGCCAGCGGCAACTGGATCAAGATCGTGCAGCGCGTGCCGGTGCGCATCACCGTGGACCCCAAGCAACTGGCCGAGCATCCGCTGCGCCTGGGCCTGTCGATGAAGGCCGAAGTGAACCTGCATGACCAGAACGGCACCGTGCTGCCGGCCGACGTGGCCAAGGGCACCGTCTACGGCACCGAGGTCTACGCCAAGCAGCTGCACGATGCCGACGCCCTGATCCACAGCATCATCCAGGACAACCTGCCGCCGTCCGCGCGCGCCAGCTGAGGTCGCCATGTCCGCTCAAGCTCCCACTGCACCGGCCGCACCCGCGGCCAGTGCAGGCCCTGCCAGTGTTGCGTGGTGCACGGCCGGCCTGGCCTTGGCCTCGTTCATGCAGGTGCTGGACACCACCATCGCCAACGTGTCCTTGCCGACCATCGCCGGCAACCTGGGTGCCAGCTCGCAGCAGGCCACCTGGGTCATCACCTCGTTCGCGGTGAGTACCGCCATCGCCCTGCCACTGACCGGCTGGTTGAGCCGTCGTTTTGGTGAGGTGAAGTTGTTCATCTGGGCAACGATTGCGTTCTCGATCGCCTCGCTGTTGTGCGGCATTGCCCAGAGCATGGGCATGCTGGTGGTGTCACGCGCGCTGCAGGGTTTCGTGGCCGGGCCGATGTACCCGATTACCCAATCCTTGCTGGTGTCGATCTATCCACGCGAAAAGCGCGGGCAGGCGCTGGCGTTGCTGGCCATGATCACCGTGGTCGCGCCGATTGCCGGGCCTATCCTCGGTGGCTGGATCACCGACAACTACAGCTGGGAATGGATCTTCCTGATCAACGTGCCGCTGGGCTTGATTGCAGCGGCCATTGTGGGTGGCCAGTTGCGTCATCGGGTCGAGCAGACCGAACGCCCGAAGATGGATTACGTCGGCCTGGTAACCCTGGTGATCGGTGTTGGCTGCCTGCAGTTGATGCTGGACCTGGGCAACGAGGAGGACTGGTTCAGCTCCACCAAGATCGTGGTGCTGACCTGCGTCGCGGTGGTGATGCTGGCGGTATTCGTGATCTGGGAGCTGACTGACAAGGATCCGATTGTTGACCTGAAGCTGCTGCGGCATCGCAACTTCCGCTCCGGCACGCTGGCGATGATCGTGGGCTATGCCGCGTTCTTCTCGGTGGCCTTGATGATCCCGCAGTGGTTGCAGCGTGACATGGGCTATACCGCGATCTGGGCGGGTCTGGCCACGGCGCCGTTGGGCATACTGCCGATCATGCTGGCGCCGATGCTGGGCAAGTTCGGGCACAAGGTGGACATGCGGTACCTGGCGACGATTGCGTTCTTCGTGCTGTCGATGACCAGCTTCCTGCGCTCGGGTTTCAACCTGCAGGTCGACTTCCGGCATGTGGCTGGCGTGCAGTTGCTGATGGGCATGGGCCTGGCGTTGTTCTTCATGCCGGTGCTGCAGATCGTGTTGTCGGACCTGGAAGGGCGCGAAGTGGCGGCCGGCTCCGGATTGGCGACCTTCCTGCGAACGTTGGGCGGCAGTTTTGCCGCGTCGCTGACCACCTGGTTGTGGGCGCGGCGTACCCAGCAACATCATGCCGACCTGACCGAACACATCTCCGCGTATGACCCGTCGATGCATGACCAGGTCACCGCGATGGGGCAGGGCGACCTGCAACATGGCGCGGCCGTGCTCAATGAGATGATCAACCACCAGGCATCGCAGATGGGCTTCAACGACATCTTCCTGCTGCTGGGCTGGGTGTTCCTGTTGATCATCGGCCTGGTGTGGTTGGCCAAGCCGCCGTTTGGTGCAGGCGGCGGGGCATCTGCAGGCGGGCACTGAGGCCTGCGTGCAGGAGCGGTGCCAGTCGCGAGCCGCTACCAATGAAACGACAGCAAAGCCCGCAATCTGATCGATTGCGGGCTTTGCTTTTTGTAGTGCCGAGCCATGCTCGGCAGAGGCTCTACCGGTAAGGCCTCTGCCGAGCAAGGCTCGGCACTACAGGTGGGTGTGTCGGTAAAGCCCATGCCGAGCATGGCTCGGCACAAC
>Ga0308157_10002683_pt1 | contig 28077 bp, 24 predicted proteins | sample PhyBR1_FD_201035 | JGI IMG/M metagenome (GOLD analysis project Ga0308157, IMG submission 201035) | Phyllosphere microbial communities from UC Gill Tract Community Farm, Albany, California, United States - DLSLB.R1 | ecosystem: Host-associated > Plants > Phyllosphere > Unclassified | place: USA...
CCACGCAGCACGGCCACCCGCACGCCCGGACGGTCGATGTCGGACCATTGCCCCACCACGGCGTTGTTCTTGGTGGTGATCGCATACACGTCGCTGTGCAGGTAGGGCTGGGTGAAGCTCAGCGAATGCAGGCGCTGCGGCAGCACGGCGATGGCGAACATGGCGACATCGCAGCGATGGCTGTTCAGGTCGTCCACCACCGCCGTGAAAGATGAGTCCACATATTCGATGCGGGCGCCCAGGTCTTTGGCCAGTTCACCCGACAGGTCGATGTCGATGCCCTTGAGCTCGCGGGTGCGGGGGTGGCGGTAGGTCACGCCGTAGTACTCGGGCCAGATGCAGGCGCGCACGACACCCGTGGAACGCACCCGATCCGACACCGAGCCTGCGTGCACTGCAGGCAAGGCGTGAAGGGCCGCTCCCGCAAGCATCGCCAATGAAAGGAAAATCCGCTTCATGCCATCCATTTCTTCAGGGCCGGGCCCTGCGGTGGAGAGAGAGGCAGGCCCTCAGTGCCGATGCCCGATGCGCCATCCGTAATCCGTAGCGCACGCGATAGGCAGCCTTCAGGGTCAGCCGCATCATAGAGGCCGCCTCCCGCCGCAGCGTCCCTGCCGTTACGGCTGCAAAAGGCGAATGGATTCAGCGCCTCCGTGCTGGATGCCGCCCCACGGCGCACTCCCGCCATGCCGTGCCGTTGGCGGCCGCTGGAGTGGGGGTGGTGAAAATAAGGCTGCATGGCTCGGTTTGCGAAATGATAAAAATATAGAATCGCGCTGCATTTCGATTTTAATCAGAAAAATCATTTTTATCATCTTTAATTTTCGTGCGTCTGTACCAACAGGAGCACAATTCACCCCATGGCGATATCTGCTCCTGAGATTTCTGACGCAAACGATCACTGCACCACCCTCGAAGTGGCAAAGATGCTCGGCATGGCCGTCCGATCCGTTCAACTCATGGTCGACCGTGGGGAATTGCAAGCGTGGAAAACGCCCGGGGGGCACCGCCGCATTTCCCGCACTTCCGTGCAGCAATGGATGCAGGGCAACAAGGCCAGGCCCGCTGAGCCGGCCAACGGCGGCGCGGGCGGCAGCCGGCGCGATGCCGCAGCGCCCGCCAGCCCCAAAAAGCCGTTGCTGCTGCTCATCGAGGACTCGACCCATTTCCAGAACCTGATCCAGCTCATCGTGCAGCAGCAGTTTCCCGACGTGGGACTGCAGGTGGCCGACGATGGCATTGCCGGGCTGGCGCTCTATGGGCAGTTGCAGCCCGACATATTGATCGTCGACATCCTGCTGCCCGGCCTGGACGGTGCCACCCTGATCACCACGCTGCGCTCGCACTCTCAGTTCGCGCGCAGCGAACTCATCGTGGTGACCTCGCTGGACGAGACGCAGCGCGCGCCCTATGCCTTCGCGCTCAAGGGCGTGGCCGTCATCCACAAACCCCAACTGGTGGCCGAACTGCCCGGAGCGTTGCAGGCCTGCCTGGAAAAGCTGCGGCATGCCAACACCTGATCCGATCGTCCTCCTGGTGGAGGACGACGCATCCGTATCGCGTTTCGTCGGCATGGTGCTCGACGGCCTGCCGGTGTCGCTCCATGTGTGCGCCAGCGTGGAAGAGGCCCTGGAATTTCTGGCGCAGCAACGTGCGCAGCTCATCATCACCGACCTCATGATGCCGGGCGAGTCCGGCATGGGGCTCATCCAGCGCATGGCGGCCGACCCGGCACTGGCCGCAGGCGCCAAGGTCGTGGTCTTCAGCGCGGGGCTGAACACGGCGGTGCGCGCACAACTGGCGTCGATGAACATCTGGCGCACGCTGGCCAAGCCCGCTTCGGTCGGTGACTTGCAAGGCTGCGTGCGGGATGCGCTGGAACTGTTCAGGCCCGCCGAAGCCGCAGCGCCGGCTGTGCCTGAAGCCAGCGCGGTGCGGGGAGTGGCCGAGGGCCTGGCCGACCATGAAGCCCAGGCGCTCGCCAAGCACTTCGCCAACAACCGGCCCCTGTTCGATACCTACCGCGACCGCTGCCTGGTGCAGTTCGCCAAGGACTGCGACGAGGGCGACCGGGCGGTGGGCGCATCGGACCTGGCCGCGTTGCGCCGGCTGGGCCACAACCTCCGCACCGTGTTGCTCACCCTGGGACGCAGCGAAGGCAGCCGCTTGGCAGGCCTTCTGGAAGAGGCCGCCCTGGCCGAAGACGGCTCGGCGGCCATCGCCGGCTGGAAGGCTTTGAGAGAACACCTGGCATCCCGGTAACTGGGAACAGGAAAAGGAACAGAACCCGCCACCCGCTGGCGCAGTCCGTGCGCGCTGATGAATACCGCTTGGCGCCCACGCGCTCAAGCGGTGCTTTGGATCAGCGGGCGAGGGCGGCGCCCAGCCGGGGAGCGCCTCCGGCGCTGGCATAGGCCGAAGCGCCGAGCGCTCCACCGCTGGTCTTCCTGCCTGCCTTGGCAACCGCACCACTGCCGCCCTCCGACTGTGCACCGAGCTTGAAGATCGCCACGGCCTGCAGCAGTTGCTGGGCCTGCGTGCTCAGGCTGCTGGCGGCGGCAGCGCTTTCTTCCACCAGGGCCGCGTTCTGCTGGGTGACCTGGTCCATCTGCGTGATCGCCTCGCCCACCTGGGCCACGCCCTGGCTTTGCTCGGTGCTGGCGGCGCTCACCTCTCCGATGATGTCCGTGACGCGGCGGATGGCCGTGACCACTTCCGTCATGGTGCTGCCGGCCTTCGCCACCAGCGCCGTGCCCTCGCCGACCTGGGCCACGCTGCTGTCGATCAGTGCCTTGATCTCTTTCGCGGCGGCCGCGCTGCGCTGCGCCAGGCTGCGCACTTCGCTGGCCACGACCGCAAAGCCCCGGCCCTGCTCACCGGCCCGCGCCGCTTCCACCGCGGCGTTGAGCGCCAGGATGTTGGTCTGGAAGGCGATGCCATCGATCACGCCGATGATGTCGGCGATGCGCTTGGAGCTGTCGTCGATGACCTTCATGGTGCCCACGACGTCGTTCACGACCTGCCCGCCCTGCACGGCGACGGCCGAAGCGCTCACGGCCAACTGGTTGGCCTGGCGGGCGTTGTCGGCGTTCTGTTTCACGGTGCTGGACAGCTCCTCCATCGAGGCCGCGGTTTCTTCCAGTGCGCTGGCCTGCTGCTCGGTGCGGGCCGACAGGTCGCTGTTGCCCTGGGCGATCTCGGCGCTGGCCGTGGCCACGCCGTCGGAGCCATGGCGCACGGTGGCGACCACCGAGGTCAGCGCTGCCTGCATGCGTGCCATGGCGGCCATCACGCTTTCCGTATCGCCGCTGCGTACTGCCAGCGCCGCACTCAGGTCGCCGGCCGCCACGTTGTTGGCAGCCTCTGCCAAGGCCGCAGGTTCGGCACCCAGCGAACGGGAAAGATCGCGAACGATGAGCCAGCCGACCAGCACGCTAACGACCAGCATCAGCGCTGCGGCCACGCCCAGCACCACCGCCATGTTGTTGGCGTGGGCCAGGGCCTCCTTGGCGACCTGCGTGGCCAGGCCCCGCTGGATTTCGCGGGACGCATCCACGGCGCTGAACAGGTTGTTTTGCAGGGTGCGCAATTCCTTGATCAGCAGCGCTCCCGCCGCGGCGCTGTCGCCCGCTTCCGCCAAAGCGATGGCCCGGTCCACCGTCTGGTTATATGGATCGCGGTTGGTATTGATGATGCGCAACTGCTCACGGGTCGCGGGCAGGGCCAGCGACCCATCCAATTTCTGGAGCAGTGCGGCATTGGCCGCCCGCGCGTCGAGAACCTTCTTCTTCTCGCCCTGGCGCAAGGCCGGGTCGGTGGAAATGATGATGTTGCGCACCGCGCGCGCGCCGTTGTTCAGGTTGTCCTTGACCTCGGTGAACTGCGCCACCTTGACCATGCGGTTGGCCGACACCTCGGCCAGATCCTGGGCCAGGCCCTGCATGCGGAGCGCTGCGAGCAGTGCGATGGCGACGCCGAGGGTGGCGAGCAGCCCGAATCCGATGATCAATCGGGTGGAGATCTTGAGGTGTTTCATGGACGGTTTCTCTTCAACAAGGAAATGAAAATATCATAAATATCATTTTTACTGATTATGCCATTTCTATTTCAAACGTGTGCAAACGTTTCCGTGGCAGGAGGTCGCCCTCAGGAAAAGTGGAGAAAGGCCACGTCTGCCTAGGGCTCGGCCTTTGCTGCCCGGGGACAGCGGATGTGACAGGCAGGGCAGCGCCCTCCACGCGGTGTGAAGCGGACAGAGAAAAGGCAGAAGAAGAAGGATGGGCGCCGAGACGGCGCTCAGCGCTCGGAGTCCGGGTGACCGCCGCCATGTCGCCATCGACGCGGCGCACCCCACGGGCTTCATGCTCAAGACGCGCGCCGAAGACGGCAGCGATCCGCAGATCGAGTATTTCCGCAAAGGGTCGGCCGCCAGCCGCCTCGGCGTGGCCGATGCACCGGCGGGCGCCTTTCCGGCGCGCCACCTGCACCTGACCGGCATCACGCCCGCGCTGTCGGCCAGCACGCGGGAGCTGGCCTTTCACCTCGCGCGGCAGGCCCGTGCGGCGGGCGCCACCATCTCGTTCGACCCCAACCTGCGGCCCCGCCTGTGGCCGTCGCCCGAAGCCATGGCCGAGTGCATCAACGCCCTGGCAGCGCTGTGCGACACCGTGCTGCCGGGCCTGGGCGAAGGCCGCCTGCTCACCGGGCGCGACACCGCCGAAGGCGTGGCCGACTTCTACCTCGCGCAGGGCGCGCAGCAGGTGGTCGTGAAGCTCGGGCCCGAAGGCGCGTTCCATGCCCGGCAGGGCGGAGCACGGGGCACCGTCCCCGGCCAGCCGGTGGCGCGCGTGGTGGACACGGTGGGCGCTGGCGACGGCTTCGCGGTGGGCGTGATCAGCGGCCTGCTGGAGGGCCTGGACCTGGCCCGCGCCGCCGCGCGCGGCAATGCCATCGGCGCGCGGGTGGTGCAGTTTCCCGGCGACTCGGACGGGCTGCCGACGCGGCAGGAGCTGGGCGAAGGCGTCTGAAAGATTTAGGGTGGATTGCTATAAAAAATATAGCTATACACCCTAGTGTTTATTGCGCTGGAGGCCTTTTTGATGCATAGCCTGCTAGCGGGCCTGCCGGGCCAGCCAGGCTCTACCCATCGTCCACCGCACGGCGGCTGAGGCGTCTTTCACCTCAGCCCTTGCCCATCAGCCGTTCCGGCTCACTGCTCGGTGTAGTGGTAGGTCAGCCCGCCGTCCACCGAGTGGGTGCCGCCCGTGATGTAGCCCGCGTCTTCGCTGGCGAGAAACGCCACCAGCCCCGCCACGTCTTCCGGCGTGCCGAGCCGGCCCATGGGGATCTGCGCCTGCAGGGCCTTGAGCTTGGCCGGGTCGTTCAGCAGCTTTTCGTTGATGGGCGTGGCGATGGCGCCGGGCGCCACGTTGTTGATGCGGATCGACAGCGGCGCCAGTTCGCTTGCCAGGTTGCGTGCCAGCATGCGCAGCGCACCCTTGCTGGCGCAGTACGAGGCGAAATGCGGGAAGGCGATCTCTTCGTGCACCGAGCTGATGTTCACCACGGCACCGCCGCGCTGCAGCGCGCGGCGGTGCAGCACGAAGGCCTGCGTGGCGAAGAACAGGCCCTTCACGTTCGTGTCCATGACCAGGTCGTAGTCCTCTTCGGTCACGTCCCAGAAATCGGCGTGGCGCTCCACGCCCGCGTTGTTGACCAGGATGTCGAGGCCGCCGAGCGCCTCGACCGAGCGCTCGACCAGTTCGGCCGCGGCGCTGGCGATGCCGATGTCGGCCGGCACATACACCGCGCGCCGGCCCAGCGCTTCGATCTGCGCGATGAGCTCGCGCGGGGCGCCATCGGGCTTGCGGCCATTGAGTGCGACGTCGGCACCCTCCTGGGCAAAGCGCAGCGCGATGGCGGCGCCGATGCCTTGGGTGCTGCCGGTGACGAGGGCGGTTTTCTGGGAAAGGCGTGGCATGGGCAGGGCAGGTCGGTTGAGTGAGAAAAGGCAGGCCGGCGGAGCGCCGGGCGACGTGCCATTTCATCCCCGTTGGCCCGCCCACCGTGTCAGCCAATGGCGCAAGGGCCGGGCCGCGGCGGATTTTCCCGCCAAGGCCGATGGGCCTCAAACCCCCGGCCAAGCGATTTTCCTGCCCGGCCGGGCCACGTTCACGCGGCCACGGGGGTCGCTTGCGCGGGTTTCGGCCCACCGGGCCGGATGCCGAACCAGATCGAATACATGGCCGGCAGGAAGACCAGCGTCAGCACCGTTCCGGCCAATGTGCCGCCGATCAGCGTGTAGGCCAGGGTTCCCCAGAACACCGAATGGGTGAGCGGAATGAACGCCAGGATGGCCGCCAGCGCGGTCAGGATCACGGGGCGGGCCCGCTGCACGGTGGCTTCCACCACGGCATGGAACGGGTCGAGCCCCTCCTGTTCGTTCTGCTGGATCTGCCCGATCAGGATCAACGTGTTGCGCATCAGGATTCCCGACAGCGCGATCAGTCCGACGAGCGCGTTGATGCCGAACGGTTGCTGGAACAGCAGCAGCATGGGCACGACGCCGATCAGGCCCAGCGGGCTGGTCAGGAACACCATCACCATCGCCGACATCGACCGCACCTGCAGGATGATGATCATCAGCGTCACGGCGATCATGATGGGGAACAGCGGGAGCATGGCGGTCATTGCCTTGCCGGACTCTTCGATGGCGCCGGCCTCGTCGATGCGGTAGCCGGCCGGGAGCGCGTCCTTGATCGGCTGCAGCTGCCGCGACATCGCGGCGGAAACATCGGGCGGCTGCAGTTCCTCCGCAATGTCGCCCCGCACCGTGATGGTCGGCACGCGGTCGCGGCGCCGCAGGATCGGCTCTTCCATGCGGATGTCGAACGCGCCCAGCTGCGACAGCGGAATGCGCTGGCCCGTCGCGGTGGTGAGCGTGAAGTCCGCCACCTTCGCCGGGTCGAGCCGGTTCGCGCCGGCGGAGCGGGCCGTGACCTGCACCGTGCGGATGTCTTCGCGGACCGACGTCACCGGCACCCCGCTCAGCAGGAACTGCAGTTGCTGGGCCACGGCGGCCGACGTCAGGCCGACGGCCTGCAGCCGGTCTTGCTGCAGCTGAAAGTGCAGCACCGGGGTGCGCTGGCCCCAGTCCACGTTCACCGTGCGCATCATGGGGCTCGACTGCATCGTCTGCTGCACCTGCGATGCGATCGCGCGCAGTTGCTCGGGGTCGGGCCCCGAGACCCGGTACGCCACCGGGAAGGGGGAGTAGGGGCCGAAAACCAGTTGCGTGACGCGGACCCTCGCCTCGGGCGCGAGCCCCTGGGCGATCGCGTCGCGCAGCCGCAGCTTGAGAGCTTCGCGCTCGTCCGGGTTGTCGGTGCGGACCACGATCTTGGCGAACGAAGGGTCCGGCAGTTCGGGCGAGATCGCCAGGAAGAAGCGGGGCGCGCCCTGGCCGACATAGGCCGTGACGATCTTCGATTCGAGCTGCTTCGCCAGCCACGCCTCGACCTTCTCCGTGGCGGCGCTGGTCTGGCCGATCGACGTGCCGTAGGGCATCTGCACTTCCACCAGCACCTCGGGCCGGTCCGAGGTGGGAAAGAACTGCTTCTTCACCAGGCCCATGCCCAGCACGGCCAGCACCATCGACACCACGACCGCTGCCACCACCAGCCACTTGCCTGCAATCACGCGCTCCAGCCCGCGGCGAAAGCGCGCGTACCGGGGCGTGTTGTACATCGCGGCATGGCCGCCTTCGACCTTCTTCAACTCGGGCAGCATCTTCACACCCAGGTACGGCGTGAACACCACCGCCACGACCCAGGAGACGATCAGCGCGATGCCCACGATCCAGAACATGTTGCTGGTGTATTCGCCGGCCGTGGAGCGCGCGAAGCCATTGGGCATGAAGCCCACGGCGGTGACGAGCGTTCCCGAAAGCATCGGCGCGGCGGTGTGGCTCCAGGCGTAGGCCGAGGCGGCTGTGCGGCTGAAGCCTTCTTCCATCTTCACCACCATCATCTCGATCGCGATGATCGCGTCGTCCACCAGCAGGCCCAGGGCGAGGATGAGCGAGCCCAGCGTGATGCGGTCGAAGTTCTTGCCGGTGGCGGCCATGATCACGAACACCGCGGCCAGCGTCAGCGGCACCGCGGCGGCCACCACCACACCGACGCGCCAGCCCATGCTGACGAAGCACACCACCATCACGACGACCAGGGCTGCGAAGAACTTCACCATGAATTCATCGACCGATGCGCTGATGTTCACGGATTGATCGGTCACCTTGGAAAGGGCCATGCCCAGCGGCATCTCCGCGTTGATCGCGGTGACCTCGGTGTCCAGCGACTGGCCCAGGTCGAGGCCGTTCCAGCCGTCGCGCATGATCACGCCCAGCAGCAGCGTGGGCTCGCCGCCGTTGCGGATCAGCAGGGTCGATGGATCTTCGTAGCCACGCTTGACCGTGGCGATGTCCGAGAGCACCAAGGTGCGGCCCTGCGCGACGATGGGCGTGTTGCGGATCTTCTGCAGCTCGTCCAGCGCGCCATCGATGCGAATGAAGACCTGCGGGCCCTTCGTCTCCACGGAGCCTGCGGGCGTCAACGCGTTCTGGTTGTTCAGCGCCGTGAAGATGTCCTGCGGGCTGATGCCCAGCGTCGCCAGGCGCTCGTGCGAAAACTCCACGTAGATGCGCTCGGACTGCTCGCCGATGATGTTGACCTTCTTCACCCCCGGCACATGAAGCAGGCGCTGCCGCAGCGTTTCCGCGTTGCGGGCCAGCAGGCGTTGGGGCTCGCCCTGCGCCTTGAGGGCGTAGAGCGCGAAGGTGACGTCGGCGTATTCGTCGTTCACCATCGGGCCGATCACGCCGGCCGGAAGATTCAAGGCTTCGTCGCCGAGCTTTTTACGCGCCTGGTAGAACTCTTCCTGCACCGCCGAGGGCGGGGTGGAATCGAGCAGCGTCAGCGTGGTGAAGGCCAACCCCGGGCGGGTGAAGGTTTCGGTGCGCTCGTACCAGCGCAGTTCCTGCAGGCGCTTTTCGAGTTTTTCCGCCACCTGGTCCTGCATTTCCTGCGCGGTCGCGCCGGGCCAGGCGGAGACGATCGTCATCACCTTGACGGTGAAGGCCGGGTCTTCCGCGCGGCCCAGCTTCAGGAACGAAACCACGCCTGCCAGCGAGATCAGGATGATCAGAAAGAGCGTGATCGAGCGCTCGCGAACCGCCAGCGCGGAAAGGTTGAAGCGGCCCTCACTCACGAGCGGCTCCCACCGGCGCAGGCGCCTTCACGGCGCCTTGGTCCGCCAGTCGCACCGCCGCGCCGTCGCGCAGCAGGTGGGCGCCCAGCGCCACGATCTTGTCGCCGGCCTGGAGCGGGCCGGTGATGTCGGCGCGCTCGTCTTCGATGTTCGTGATCGTGACGGGCATGCGCGTCACCTTCGTGCCCTCGACCCGCCACACGGCAGGCCCCTTTCCTTCGTCGAACACGGCGCTCAGCGGGACCTGCAAGGTCGGGACCGCGGAGCGGCTGCCGCCTGGAAGGCGCACGGTGACGGTCGTCCCGAGCGGCGCATGCGCCAGATTGCCTTCGAGCACGTAGCGCGCCTCGAACGTGCGGGTCACGCGGTCGGCCGTGTCGGACAGCTGGCGGAGCCTGGCGTCCACCGGCGTCCCCTCGCTTCCGAACAGCGTCGCCTGCGCCATCGACCCCATGGCGGGCCGCAGCGTTTCGGGCACCTGGATGACCGCTTCCCGCTTGCCGGTGCGCGCGATGCGCACCACCACTTGGCCCGCGCCGACGACCTGGCCGGGCTCGGCGAGCGTTTCCATCACCACACCGTCGGCGTCCGCCACCAGCTCGGCATACCGCGTGCTGTTGCCGGCGATGTCCGCCTGCGCCTGGGCGGCCTTGAGTTGCGCCCTGGCGGAGTCCGCGGCCGCTTTGACCTGGTCGTAGGCGGATGCGGAGATGGCTCCGGTGCCGCGCAGGTCGAGGTAGCGCGCTTCTTCGTCGCTCGCCTGCTGGGCGCGGGCCTTGGCTGCGGCCACGGCTTCCTGCTGGGCGTTCGCAGCGAGCCGCAGGTCGATGGGGTCGATGCGCAGCAGCAACTGGCCGCGCTTGACGGCCTGCCCGGCGTCCACCAGCCGCTCCAACACTTTGCCCGGCACCCGGAAGCCGAGATCGCTCTGGACGCGGGCGGCCACGGTGCCGGTGAAAGCCCGGGTGGTCGCGGAGCCGGGCGCGACCGCCACGGTGCGGACCAGCGGGGTTTCGGTGCGGGGATCGGGGGTGGGGGTTTTGCCGCACGCGACGAGCGCGATCGGCAGCGCGCACAGCGCGGCAAGAGGCAGATGACGGTGCCGAAGCATGGGAGTCCTGAAAAATGAATCAGGACTGGATTCTGTGATTTGTGACCAATATTGTCAATGGTCACTATGGTTTTAGGGAGACAGACTGCGCAGGACCAGACCCGCCAACTGCAGCTGTGCGCGCTCTGCCTGGGCCAGGCTGTGCTGGAGCAGCAGGGGGTTCAGGTACGGGCGCATGACCAGTGAAATGGCATCGACCAGCTCGTCGAGCGGCGTCTTGCGCTCGAAGTCGCCCGACTGGCGTCCGGCCTCCAGGATCTCCGCCAAAAGCTGCTGGATGCGTTTCTCGTATGCCACGGCCGACTGCCAGTTTTCCGTTGCAGCCGAGGCTGCGATCTCGTACAGCTTGCTGTCCTCGGAAAGAAGGCGCAGCGTCGCCTGGACGATGGCCTTGAACATCCGGCGCAATTGCTCGGGGGGGCGGCCCCCGTCGGCGACCGCCTGGCGGATCTCCGCCTCGATTTCGGCCAGGCAGTTGGCGCAAATCATCTCGCCGATGACCTGCTTGGACTCGAAGAATTTATAGACGTAGGCCTTGGAAAAGCCGATGGCCTTGGCCAGGTCGGAAACGGTCGTCTTCTCGTAGCCGTACCGGCTGAAGTGTTCCCTGGCGGCGGTGACGATTTGCGCCCGCACTTCGTGGTCGGCGGGGCCTCGGGTGGAAATCGGTGGGGCGGCGGAAGTGCTCATGGGGCGACAGCTTACCCGCATGCAAAAATCCATACAACAAGTGACCAATAACGTATATAGTCACGGCGGTTGCAACGTCACCACCGCCCACCATGCACCGTTCCCGCCTTCTTTCGTTGAGCCTTCTGGCTGTCTTGTCCGCAGGCTGTGCGGTCGGTCCGGACTACGTGCGGCCAGAGCCGAAAATGCCGAAGACATACCTTGGCAGCCCCAGCCCCGAAGGACGGATGCCTGGCGCCGCCCTCGCGGACGCCGACCTCGTCGCATGGTGGTCTACCTTCGGCGACCCGCAGCTCACCCGCTTCGTGACGCTGGCGCTGCAGCAGAACCTGGAGCTGTCCCAGGCCTCAGCGCGCGTACTCCAGGCGCGGGCGGGGCTGCAGTCGGCCGGGGCCGCCTTGCTTCCCTCCGTAGGCGTCGTGGGGCAAGCTTCTAAGGCGTACCAATCGGTGGAGACCCCTCTGGGGCGGGTGCTGGATTCGGCCCCCGGCTTTGATCGCACCGGCAATGCGTACGAGTCCAACCTCACGGCCAGTTGGGAGCTCGATCTGTTCGGCGGGCTCGAGCGCTCGCGCCAGGCCGCGCGGGCCGACTACCAAGGCTCGGAGGCCGGCGCCGTGGCCGTGCGGCTGGCGGTGGCCGCGCAGACTGCGGACACCTACCTTCTGATTCGCGGTCTGCAGGCCCGGCTGGAGGTGGCGCAAAACCAGGTGCAGACCCAGCAAAAACTGCTGTCGATGATCGATCTGCGGTTTCGCAAGGGCTTGGCCGCCGAGCTGCAGCTGCACCAGGCCGACGGGGCGCTCGTACGGGCCAAGGCGACCATTCCCGTGCTGCAGGCGGCCTTGGAGGTGGCGATGAATGCGCTCGACGTGATGCTGGGCACCAGCCCCGGCACGCACCGGGCGGAGTTGGCTGCACCCCGGCCCCTGCCGGCCCTGCCACAGATCGCCTCCGGCGGCTCACCGGGCGACCTGCTGCGCCGCCGGCCGGACTTGATCGCCGCCGAGCGACAACTGGCGGCCCGCAGCGCGCGCATCGGTGTCGCCGTGGCCGAGTACTACCCCAAGGTTTCGCTGAGCGGGCTGCTGGGCAGCGCCACTTCGATCTCTAGCGGCAATCTGTTCACCGGCGGTGCCGCGCAGGCCGCCGGCACCATCGGCCTGCGCTGGCGCCTGTTCGACTTCGGCCGGATCGAAGCCCAGATCCGCTACGCCGAAGCCCAGGAAGCCGAGGCGCTGGCTGCCTATCGTCAGGCCGCACTGCGGGCGACCGAAGAGGTTGAAAACGCGCTGTCTTCGTTCCAGCGCCGGCAGGAGCAGGCCGATCTGCTGGCGGGCGGCGTCCATTCCCTCACGCGCGCCCGCGATGCCTCGTCCGCGGCGTTCCAGAAGGGCACCGTCAGCCTGATCGAGGTGTTGCAGGCCGACGAAGCCTTGCTCGGCATCCTGGATGGGCAGGTGCAGGCGCGGACCGAATCCGCGCGGTCCGCCGTGGCGATCTTCAAGGCGCTGGGGGGCGGCTGGGAAGTGGAGACAGCAGCGGCGGCCACTCCCTTGGCGGCTGCGGCGCCGAAGGATGCATTCGTGCGTGCGTCGTCTTCGGAGCGTTGATTCGCCGCCCTCGTGTTCCCGACATCGAGCGTTTTTCCCCCTCTCTTTTTTCCAGACAAGGAGCCACCCATGCTGAACCTTCATTCCGTTCTTTTTGGCCGCCGCGCCCGCGCCGCGCTCGCCACCCTGACGGCAACTGCCGGCCTTGCCGCCGCGATGGCGCTGCCCGCACAGGCCCAAAGCCGCGCCGATGCCACGCACGACCAGCAGCTGTCGCGCGCCGAGGTCATGGCCGATCTGGCGCTGTGGCGGCGCGCGGGCGTGGACCGCTACGACATGCTCGCGCATTCCTATGGCCTGGAGACCGAGGCCTACCGCGTGGCCTACCAGGAGTACCTGCGCTTGCGAAACAGCGATCAGTTCCAGGCCGAAGTGCAGAAGGCTTTGAGCCGCTGATGGGTTTTGCTGCCGTGCTCGCACACGCCTGATGCGCTAGCGAATCGCTCGCAGCCAGCCGAGCCCGTCGCTGGTGCCGCCCGCCACCGCGCCGCGCGCGGGGCGGTATTCGCAGCCGATCCAGCCGGCATAGCCCAGTTCGTCCAGCAACTGGAACAGGTAGGGGTAGTTCACTTCGCCGACATCCGGCTCGTGTCGCTCGGGCACGCCGGCGATCTGGATGTGGCCCACCCGGCCGGTGGGCACGTACTGGCGGATTTTCGTGGCCAGGTCGCCTTCGACGATCTGGCAGTGGTACAGGTCCATCTGCACCTGCACGTTCGGTGCACCGATTGCGGCCACCAGCGCATGGGCTTCGTCCTGCCAGTTCAAAAAGTAGCCGGGCATGTCCCGTCCGTTGATGGGCTCGATCAACACCTGCAGGCCGTGCGGGGCAGCCAGATCGGCCGCGGCCCGCAGGTTGGCGATGTAGGTCGTGCGCAGCGCTTCGCGGGCGTGGCCTGCGGGCACCAGCCCCGCCATCACGTGAATGCGCGGCGTCTGCAGCGCCTGCGCATAGCTAATCGCCTGCACGATGCCCGCGCGGAACTCCGCTTCGCGCCCCGGCAGGCATGCCGTGCCGCGCTCGCCGGCGTCCCAGTCACCGGGCGGGGCGTTGAACAGCACTGTTTCCAGGCCATGGGCCTTCAGGCGCGCAGACAGTTCGGCGGGCGCATGGGCGTACGGAAAGAGAAACTCGACCGCCCGGAACCCGTCGCGCGCCGCAGCGGCGAAGCGGTCGAGAAAGCCGAACTCCTGGTAGAGCAGCGAGAGGTTGGCGGCGAAGCGGGGCATGGGCGTTGGCTTTCTGGCGCGGTCAATGTTTGCGAGTGGTTGCGAGTGTCCCCGATGGCCGGATGAGCGAATGATGGGCGGCGCAGGCAATTCACCCAGCCTGACCGGGGGTTTTGCGCTGTCGAAGAACTGTCATCTTTGGTGGCCATCATGGCCGCTTCACCCACAGCGACCCAGTCCCGTTCGGGTCTGCCACCGATGACACGCCGAGTCACGATCCAAACCCCGTTGGGAGAGCAACTGCAGTTTCGGCGGCTGCAGGGCCGGGAAGACCTCAGCCAGCTGTTCGCGCTGGATGTGGATTTGCTCAGCGAGAGCAAAAGCATCGACCCCAAGGCGCTGCTCGGCAAACACGCCAGCGTCGTGGTGGAAACCGAAGGGGGTGGTCGGCGCTACCTGGACGGCATCGTCACGCGCTTTGGCCTGCAGGGCGAAGACCACCGGTATTACTCGTACCGGCTGCGCCTGAACCCGTGGCTGTGGCTGGCCACGCGCAAGAGCGACTTCCGTGTCTTTCAGAACAAGACCGTGCCCGACATCATCGAAGAGGTGCTCGGCAAATACGGCCACCCGCTGCAAAAGCGCCTCACCCGGGCGTATCGCAGCTGGGACTACTGCGTGCAGTACGACGAAACCGACTGCGCCTTCGTCTCGCGCCTCATGGAGCATGAAGGCATCTACTACTACCACCAGCACGGCGCCGGCCAGCACACCCTGACCCTGGCGGACGACATCGTTGCCTCCCACAGCCCGCTGCCCGGGGCCGCCGTCATCCCGTTCTACCCGCCCGAGAAAGCCGCCGTCGCCGACAAAGAGAACATCCACGCGTGGGAGCTGCACCAGAGCATCCACTCCGGGCGCCACTACAACGACGACTACGACTTCAAGAAACCGCGGGCGGACCTGTCCAACATGCGCCAGACCCCGCCGGGCCATGCGCACGACGCCCACGAAATCTACGAATGGCCCGGTGGCTACACCGAATTCGGCGACGGCGAAGCCTACGCGCGGGTGCGGCTGCAGGAAAGCCTCACCGGCCACAGCACCGTGAAGGGCCAGTCGCGCCACCGGGCGCTCGCCACCGGCTACACCTTCACGCTGGAGAACTACCCGCGGGAAGACCAGAACCAGCAATACCTGCTGACCGGCATCGAATACCACTTCAAGGAAAACCCCCAGGTCAGCGCTGCCGCGCCCGGCCCCAAGGGCACCGCGCAGGAAGAAGGCTCCTTCCAGCGGTTCACCCTGCAGGCCCAGCCCACCAGCGTTCCCCACACCCCGGCGCGCACCACGCCCAAGCCCAAGACCACCGGCCCGCAGACCGCCGTCGTCGTCGGCCCGCCCGGCGAAGAAATCTGGCCCGACCAGTACGGCCGCGTCAAAGTGCAGTTCCACTGGGACCGGGTGGGGGCCATGAACGAGAACTCCAGCTGCTGGGTGCGCGTCTCCAGCAGCTGGGCCGGCTCCGGCTTCGGGGCCATGTTCATCCCGCGCATCAACATGGAAGTCGTCGTCGACTTCCTCAATGGCGACCCGGACCATCCCCTCATCACCGGCTGCGTCTACAACGCCGACAACATGCCCCCGTGGGCGTTGCCGGCCAACGCCACGCAATCGGGCATCAAGACCAAATCGAGCAAGGGCGGCGCCTTCGGGGACGGCATGAAGAATGGTGCGGGCGATGCCAACGCCATCCGCTTTGAAGACAAGGCGGGCGCCGAGCAGCTGTGGCTGCACGCGCAGAAAGACCAGCTCACCGAAGTCGAGAACGACGAAGACAAGTGGGTGGGCAACGACCGCAGGAAGACCATCGACCGGGACGAGACCAATGTCATTCACCGCGACCGGACCGAGACGGTTGATCGAAACGAAAAGATCACCGTGCACAACAACCGCACCGAGCGGGTGGACCACGACGAAAAGATCAGCATCGGCGACAACCGCAGCGAGGACGTCGGCATCGACGAGACGGTGAGCATCGGCAACAACCGCAGCAAGACCATCGGGCGCAACGAAAAGGACAAGATCGGCAACAACTGGTCGATCAAGGTCGGCAGCTTCAAGACCGAGACCGTGGGCCTGGCGTATCTGCAGAACGTGGGGTTGGCCAAGATGATGAACATCGGTGCGGCCTACAACGTGAACGTGGGCGCGGCAATGGTGGTGAACGTGGGCCTGACGCAGAGCACGAACGTGATCCTGAGCCGATCGGTCAGCGTGGGGCAGAGCCAGACAACGAAGGTCGGCGAGAACTGGAGCCAGAGCACGGGCAAGGCGATCCGCATCGAGGCGGGCGATTCCATCGAACTGGTGTGCGGCGCCTCGGTGCTACGCATGGACAAGGGCGGCCAGGTCACCGTCAACGGCAAGGACATCGATCTGGTGGGCTCCCGGCACATCGGCCTCGATTCCAAGCGCATCGACCTGAACTGAGCCACGACGCCATGGCGCTGCCCTCCCACGCTCTGCCCAGCCCCATCGATGCCGCCGGCGTGCCGGAGGTCATCAACCACACGCCCTGGCCGAGCCAATACTTCCAGCACGTGGACCCGCACGGCGACGTCTTTCACGTGATGGTGTCGCGCACGTCGTATTCGCTGCTGCAGCTGCAGGAGGTGGACGGGCGCAAGGAGCCCGTGCTGCTGCCCCCCGAACAGCAGCCGTCGCTGTGCCAGGCCGATGCGTTCGCCGGCGAGGTGAACGAAGCCAGCCTGCTGCAGGAAAGCGATTACGCGCCGTTCAAGCCGCGGTGCGATGTGCTCGTGGTCAACGCGACCGCGCACGCGCCGGACGGCAAGGCGCTGGCCCGCTGGCCGGTCGGTTTCCGGTTCGGCGACACCATCGAAAAAACCTTCCAGGTGACCGGACCACGCCGCTTTGCGCGCTCCGTGGCCGCACTGGGCACGCTCCAGCTGACCGACCCGGAGCCGGTGGACCGCGTGCGCATCGGCTACGAACTGGCGTTCGGCGGCCCGCACCTGATCCGGCAAGAGCGGGCGCTGCAGGCCATTCTGGACAGCGCGCCCGACAGCGGCGTGACCGATGCGCAGCGGCGCCTGGCCGCCAAGGCGCACGCCGCGCTGCCGGGTTTTTACGGCGCCAACCCCATCGGCTGCGGTCGGCAGCCCGCCGCGGTGGCGCAGGCCGACGACGCCCTGACCCAGCTTGCGCGCAGCGGCGGCGTGGCCGGCCGGCTGGCGGCCGAAGGGCAGGGCGCTGCGCCCGCGTGGCGCGCGCCGCAGATCGAAGCCTTTCAGCAGCCCTACACCGGGCAGTCGGACTATCCGGTGGTCGGCCTCGGGCCGGTGGGCCGCTGGTGGAGCCCCCGCGTGGCCCTGGCCGGCACGCACGACGAGCGCTGGAAGCAGACCCAATGGCCCAAGAGCCCGCTCGACCACGATTACCGCTATTGGAACTGCGCGCCCGAGGACCAGCAGATCGACTACCCGCAGGGCGGCGAGGAGGTGGTGCTCGCCCACTTCACCGCGGCCGCGCGGCATGCCGGCCCCTACCGCTTCTGGCTGCCCCGGCAGGACCTGCAACTGCTCGTGCGGCTGAAGGTGGGCGTGCTCATGTTCGCGCCCATGCACATCGACACCGTGGTCCTCGACCTGGAGGCCGGAACGCTCGGCATCGTGCGCCGCGCCGTCGTCAGCGCCAAGACCGACGTGCGGCAACTGGAGCTGGGCACTTGGCCACCAGGCACCGGCATGCAGCTGGACGAAGCCATGCAGCAGGCGGCCAAGGCCCGCGCAAAGACCGGGGGAGCGCGCCATGGCCCATGAAAACATCGTGTCCAAGGACGGGCGCTTTCGCGTGGTTTCGCTGGTGCCCGACGTGTGCCTCACGCCCAGCAAGAACGGCGTGCCCGTGCCGTACCCCATCACCCACCAGCTGGACCAGAGCCAGCACTGCTCGCCCAACGTTTTCCTGCAGGGCAAGCCGGTGTACCTGCACAACCAGAGCTACGTGGATAACGTGAAGGGCGACGAGCCGGGCCAGGGCAAGGGCGTCGTCAGCCAGACGAATGTGTTCATCAGCCACGACATCGACCACAGCCAGAGCGTGTACGTGAACGGCCGCGCCATCGTGCGCACCGCCGACAAGATGTGGATGAACTGGAAGAAGCCGTAGCCCATGGCGTCCAAGAGACCCCGGCCGCCGCAAGCCGACACACGCAACGCCCGCGTCAAGCCCAACGACTACCCGTCTCCGGGCCCGATCGGCAACACCACGGGCATCGTGGTGCCCGACACCGCGCCCAATCCGCACGGCAACAGCGCCCCGCCCATCAAGCCCACTGAGCCCGAGAGAAGCTGGTGGAGCCGCTGGGGCAGCGATGTGGTGCACACCGGGCTGGACGTGGTCGGGCTGATCCCGGGCGCCGGCGAGATCGCGGACGGCGCCAACGCGCTCATCTACCTGGCGGAAGGCGACAAGGTCAATGCCGCCATCAGCGCGGCGGCCATGATCCCGGGCGCCGGCATGGCAGCCACCGGCGCCAAGTACGGCAAGAAAGCCGTGGGCGCCGCCGCGGAAGCCGTGGGCAAGAAGACCGCCCGCGAGGCGGAAGAGGCGCTGGCGAAGCGGGAGGCCAAGGAGGCGGAGGAAGCCGCTGCGAAGAAGGCGGAGGGCAATGGCGGGGGCAAGGACAAGGGCAAGCCCAAAAAGCACAAGGACTGCGGCAAAAAGGTGCCTTACAACGATAAGAAGTCGCTCAAAGGCAGCGGGCTGGAAAAGGACCACACGCCTTCGGGTGCGGCGCTGGAGCGGGCCGCGGAACGGAAAATCAAGGAGCTGCGCGAAGGCGGTATCGTCATCGACGATGCGCAGGCGCAGAAGATCAGGAACGCCGTGCGAAATCAGGCGCCCACCATTGCGATACCGCCGGACATCCATTCCGAAGGGGACACCTGGCGGCATAAAAATACCCCCGAAACCGTCAAGAAAGACGCGGCGAATCTGAAGGACGCGGTGAGACGGAACACCGAAAAGATATCAAAGGCGATGGAGGGGAAAGATCACGGGTGCAAAGAGGCTTATGACAAAGCGGCCGAAGAGCTGAGGAACATGGACTGGGACCAATACATCCAGGACGCCATCGACAACGTAGTGAAAGCGACATCATGAAAGCAATCGAACTGATCGGGTTTTTGGGGCACAGCAGCATCTACAAGCCCTTCGACGAGCACCTGACGGCGGCCGGCTTGAAGAAGCGGCCCAAGATCGGCAAGTCCCTCGACACCCTCATCGCGGTGCCGGGCGAGGGCCTTTCCATGTCTTTTGAAATCGACGCGGAGGACGAGGGCATCGCGCAGAAAAGCGAAGGCACCTTCGTCTTCTACCAACTGGAAATCATGCTGTCGGGCAAGGGCCAGGACAACGGCGTCTATGCGGGCCCGCTGCCCCATGGCCTTCTCGCTACGGATTCACGCAGCGATGTCGAGCGCAAACTGAAGAATCTGAAAAGGCGCCTTCCCGACAACGACAGCTACTTCGTGGATGGCCTCGTCTGGACGGTGGCGTTCGACGGCGAAGCGGTGCGGTTTTTGCAGGTGGGTGTGCCGACGAACGGCAAGCGCAAGCACGGCCTTTGTGCCTGAGGTCGTCGGCGTGGAGGCCGAAATGGTGGATTTCACCGGCGACGTTCTGGCACTGGTCGAATGCCTGGGCTGCTCTTTCGAAGACCCACGGCTGGAGTTGTTCCTCGTTAAAAAGCGTGTGCATGATCGTCCCATGACGGTGGAACAGCTCGAAGAAGAAGGCGCGGTGGACGACGACGGCGACACCGATGTGGAGTACGAATTGATGCGCCGCTCCAAGGAGTCCAGGGTGGTCCAGTCCGAGCGCGATGGCTTGTGCCTGATCTTCCAGCCGCGCGAAGACCACGATCTGGTCCATCGCATTCCTTGCGGCGTTGAAGCCCCATTCGTTCTGGAGCAGATTGCGTTCTTTGCCAAAGGCGTCCAGATCTACCAAGGGTTCCAGGGACCGGTTTTCCGGGGTCTGGGCATGGACATCCGCAGATCGGATGCCGCATATGCGGCGTTGGGCCCGCCACTGGCACGCCGGATCGTTCACGAAACCTCCACCGATCTGTTCGCCATCGGCGATTGGGTGCTGAACTTCGGCTTCCAGGAGGGCGCGCAGGACCCGCCCCTGGCCCATGTGCACATCCGGCGAAAGAACGTCTTCGACGACACCATGCTGAACCCGCGGTGGGTCGACGCCCATCCCATTCTCGACGCCCCTGCCCGCATGCCGGGCCTGGCTCAACTGGGGCTTTCTTACGATTCGCCCCAGGTGCAGGACTTTCTCGCAGGCCTGGGGCTGAGCCATGAGATCGATGACGACATCGGCTGTCCGGAGGAAATGAGTGGGCGGGCCCGATCGCACGGCATCGTCATCTACTTCAAGGAGGTGCGCGGCGCGGCGAGTCACCCGCATGCGTTGCCGGACAAGATCGTTTCGGCCATCACCTACAAACGCCGGGGCGACCTGGGCTCGTCCGGGTACTTCGGTGAACTGCCTTTCGGCCTGCACTTCGGCGACCGGCCCGACATTGCGATCGCCAAGGCGAAGCACGCTCCCGTGAAGGTCTCCGAAAGCGAAGAGCTGCGTTCTTGCTACTGGCAAGTGGCTTCGGGAATGGTGGTGCAGGCGGTGTTCAGTCTCATCGACTGGCAACTGGCGCGGGTGACGCTGCATGCACCGGCCCGGGCGTCGGCCGTGTTGGCGCCTTGAGTCTTCGAGGCCCTTTTGCCCGCAAAGACCGCCGCGAGGGTGATCTACAACGATGAACGCTGTCCCCGTCACGACATCGCCGACATCGATGGCTATGCGGCTGACGACCTCTACGCAGCGGGCGGGCAGGGTCTGTACCACTATGACGGCCAACAATGGACCGTGTGCGAAGTGTCCACCGACGAAATCCTCATGGCCGTGCTTTGCGCGCCGGATGGAATGGTGTGGGCCTGCGGGTTCAACGGCGCGGTGATGCGGGGCAATGCCGCCGATGGCTTCCAGGACGTCAGTCATTACGACGACAACATGGTTCTCACGAACCTCGCCTTCTTCCAAGGACATCTGTATTTGTCGTCCAACCAGGGCCTCTTCCGGTTGGACCCCGGCCGGACGAAGGCACGGCTGGAGAAGGTGGATGGCATTCCAGAATGCGACGATCTTTCCGTGGTGGGCGATGTTTTGCTGTGCGTCGGCCCTAAGAATATCCACCGATTCGAAGAGAGTGCATGGACGGAACTCGTGCATCCGGACAACTAGAGCAGCCATCGATTGCGCTCATTCGTGATTGCCGTCGAACTGATTCTATTTTTTGGGGCACAGCAGCATCTACAAGCGCTTCCACAATCACCGGACATCGCTCTTTCGGATTTCGCGTGTGCCTGAAATGGTTCGCTTTTTTGATGCGGCGCCCTTCATGGCTCACTAAGGTCTTCCCTTTTTGTGTGAGGAATCGAAATGGGAAACTCTTGTTGCACACCGTCTGTATCCGGCAGTGGCCGAATCACCCGTCAGAACTCTCCTGCTGAATCGACCAGACCCTCGACTGAAGTGTCACGGCGCGGCAGCAGCAGCCACTCCGGTGCGGCTGCGATGCCCATCAGCCCTCGCCGCAGCAGCACCAGCAGCGAGGAAAACGCCAACACCTTAAGTAGCTTGCCGCCTGAAATGCAGCACCACATCGGGAGCTTTTTGCCCAGGACGGGGCGTTCGGCGCTTCGACAAACGTCGCAGACCTTCAATCAGGCACTGCCGCGTGGGGAACGGGATGTGATGCATCCCATCGAAGGCGTCCATGCCTTGCTGGGCATCCATCAAGGCACGCCCAGCGGTGAAGTGTCCCTGGCCGTGGGCCGCGCCATCCAGGCGGCGCAAAACCATCAGGATTGGCCAAGCAAGGGACGGCTGCTGGTGGCAGCGCGGCATACCGTTCAGCAGCTCGAAAACCATCCCGATCGGGCGCAAATGCTGCAGCAAGTCGAGGCCGCGATGGAGGCCAGTGGGTTGACCGTGGATCAGTGGAATCGCTCTTACGCCGTATTCCACCAAATGGTCGATGCCCGGGCCAACGCATAGTCCGAAAGGGTTCGGATCAAGTGATTGCTTGAGCCCAGGGTATTGAAGACGACGAAAGATTCGCCGGGCGGCTGTGGGCGCATTGGCACCAATGCAGCGACCTCCGGTGTCGCCCACCTACACTGCCAATCCTCTCGGGGTCGCTCCGTTCATCACCACCACCCATCCCGCATGCTCAGACCCATCCACCCGTTGTTGATGGCCGCACTGTTTGCAGCCCATTCGCTGGTAGGTGCGCAAGATCGGGTCGCGGTGGGCTGCCAGGCCGTGAAGCTGGTGCTCGACGAACGGGTCACCCCGGGTGAGCGGGACCGGCTATGGGCCACTGGCGAGTCTGTAGAGACAGCCATGCCTGCCGTCCTGGAACTGCAGGGCTGCCATGGCGAACGGCTGGACAGCCGCGCGCTGGAAGCGCCGCTGGCCCGGCTGGACCCGGCCCCCTTGCGTGGCGTGCGCCCGCTGACCTTTCTCGTGACGGTGGACCTGACGGCGCCGATGGGCTCCTACAGCGGGCCGCTGACCCGGCCGGTCCAGGTCGATGGCAACCGGCTGAGCCTTGCACAGGCCCGGGCGGCGGATGGCCGCATGGAGCCCGTCGTGCTGGCCCAGACCGGCAAGGCCGCCTGGAAGAAAGTCACGGTGCGGGGAGTGGATCAGTTCCTGGCCGTGCGCAGCGAGCCGCTGGGCGGAGATTTCACCACCCGCTATCGCCGCTATGTACCGGGACCGCAGGGCTGGCGTGTGCTGGACCGCTCACAGCCCGGGCTGTGGGAGTCGGACGGCGAGTTTCCTGGGCGACGGTCGTTTCCCTGAAGCGGTTCGTTCGCTTCGCTGTCCTTCACTCACTCACCCATTCGTTCATTCACTCGCCTTGCGAGCCCCGGTGCGCCCAGCCCGTGGTGTGCTTTTCGAGCACGCTGAAAAGCTCGTACATCACCATGGCCATGGCGCCCACGACCATCAGGCCGGCGAAGGCCAGGCCCATCTGCATGGACGAGCCGGCCGAGATCAGCAGGTAGCCGATGCCTTCGTTGGCGGCCGTCATCTCCGACACGGTGGTGCCCACGAACGCGAGGGTGATGGCCACCTTGAGCGAGCCGTAGAAGTAAGGCATGGAGCGTGGCAGGCCGACCTTGGTGAGCACGTCCCACCGCTTGGCGCCCAGCACGCGCAGCACGTCTTCCAGCTCCGGCTCCAGCGTGGCCAGGCCGGTCGCGATGTTCACCATGATCGGAAAGAAGCTGATGAGGAACGCAGTGAGGATGGCCGGCCCCACGCCGATGCCGAACCACACGACCAGGATGGGCACGAAGGCTGCCTTCGGCAGGGCGTTGAAGGCGGTCATCAAAGGGTAGACCGCGGCGTACGCCAGGCGCGACGAGCCGATGACGAAGCCCAGCAGCACGCCCACCACGATGGCGATGCCGAAGCCCGCCATGGTGACCCAGAAGGTGCGCCAGGCGTGGCCCGCGATGATCCATTTGAATTCGACGAACTGCGTCCAGATCGCCCAGGGGCTGGGAAAGATGAATTCCGAAACGCCCAGGCCCGAGCAGATCACCTGCCACAGCACCAGGACCGAAAACAGCAGAACCCAGGGCGACCAGCGCTCCACCCGTTTCTTGTGCAGCGCGTTCATTGCGTGATCTCCCCGCCGGTCTTGCGCAGGGCGCCGATGTGGCCGCGCAGCTCCAGCACGATGTCGGTGAATTCCTTGGTGTAGGTGAGTTCCAGTTCGCGCGGGCGCGGCAGTTCGATGTCGCGCTTGACGACGAAGCGGCCCGGGCTTTTGCTCATCACGTATACGGTGTCGGCCAGGAAGACGCTCTCGCGCAGATCGTGCGTGACGAGGATCACGTTGAACCGCTGTTCGGCCTGCAGGTCGCGCAGGATGCACCACAGTTCCTCGCGCGTGAAGGCGTCGAGCGCGCCGAAGGGTTCGTCCAGCAGCAGCATCTTGGGCTCGTGGATGAGCGCGCGGCAGATGCTGGCGCGCTGCTGCATGCCGCCCGACAGCTGCCAGGGGAACTTGTCTTCATAGCCGGCCAGGCCCACCTTCTGCAGCAGGGCGCGGGCGCGCGCCTGGTATTCCTTGCGCCGCGCCTTGAACTGGCTGCGGTGCGGCTCGACGATCTCCAGCGGCAGCAGCACGTTGTCCACCGTGGTGCGCCAGGGCAGCAGCGAGGGCGCCTGAAAGGCCATGCCCGAGATCTTGAGCGGCCCGGTCACGGGCTGGCCGTCGATGCGGATCTTGCCCATCGACGGCATGCGCAGGCCCGTGGCCAGCTTCATGAAGGTGGACTTGCCGCAGCCCGAAGGCCCCACGATGGCGATGAACTCGCCGCGGCGCACCTGCAGGTCGATCGCTTCGACGGCAAAGTGGTTGGCGCGCAGCAACTCTTCGTTGTAGGCGAGCCAGACATCGCGAAAATCCACGAAATAGGAGTCTTCGGCCTGCATGGTATGAAACGAGGTTTGAATGAAAAAGGCCACCAGCGCAATATCCACTAGGGCAGTATGCTATTAATTTAATAGCAATCGATGTAAGGGCCTTGCGAGGCGGTATCGACCGCCCGGCAGGCCCTGGCGCCTGAGCGCCGTCACTTCCTGGGCAGGATGTTCAGCTCGGCCTCCGAGGGCAGGAAGCTGCCGTTCCACACCGTCTCGGCGTTCACGCGGGACTTGGTGCTGAACGCATCCGACACCTGCGAGGCCATCAGCGCCAGGCGCTGCGGCTTCGCCTGGCCGAAGCCTTCGGCCCGCGCGTCAGGGCTGTTCACCACGGTGTCGATGGCCAGTTGCAGCCGGCGCGTTTCCAGCGCCACGTTCACGATGCCGTCGCGCTCCTTCACCGAGGCGATGGCCGCGCCCGGGTTGGCGATGACTTCCTTGGCGCCCTTGGTGAATGCCTTGAGGAAAGCGCGGATCGCCTCGGGGTTCTCCTTGACCAGCTTGGGGCTGGCGATGATCACGTTGCCATACAGCTTCACGCCGAAGTCGGCATAGGGCAGCACCACGACGTCGCTGGCCTTGGCGCCGCGCGCCTCCAGGTTCAGCAGCGAGGTGAAGGTGAAGCCGGTGATGGCGTCCACGTCGCCGCGCACCAGCATGGTCTCGCGCAGCGGCGGGTCCATGGCGGTCCACTGCACGTTGCCGATGTTGTTCGCCTTGGCGAAGATGGGGAAGGCCCGGCGCCCGGCGTCGAACACCGGCGCGCCCAGCTTCTTGCCCGCCAGGTCGGCCGGCTTGGCGATTCCGCTCTTCTTGAGCGCCATGACGGAGGCGGGCGTGTTGTTGTAGACCATCATCACCGCCACGGGCTTGTTCTGCGCGTCGGGATTGTTGGCGTGGAACTCCATCACCGCGGCCAGGTCGGCGAAGCCCATGTCGTACGTGCCCGAGGCCACGCGCTGCACGGCGCCGCCGGAGCCGTTGCCCGCATCGACCGTCACGTTCAGGCCAGCTTCCTTGAAATAGCCCTTGGCGGTGGGCAGCAGGAAGAACGCGGCCGGGCCCTCGAAGCGCCAGTCCAGCTGGAACTTGATGGGCGTGGGGGTCTGGGCGTGCGCCATGGTGAACGCGCTGGCGGCGGAAAAGGCGGCAACGGCGGCAGCGGCTTTGAGGAGGGAACGTTTCTGCATGGGGGCTCCGGTCATGTCGGTCGATGGCAGGGCGATCAGCAAGATCGATGCCCGCTTCCAGGCCCGCACCCTGGCGGGGCGACGCCAGTGTGAACCAACGCGGTGCACGTTGCGGGAAGGTTTTCACTTTGGTGCATTGCGGGCAGGGCGACGGTGTGCCGGGCGAGCGGCTGGAGAATCCTGGCCGTCCAGGTTCGGTATTCCGGAAGGGTCTTCGCGTCGGTGGCGCTCGATCCCGCCCGGCGGGATTCAAATGCCTCCCTTTTTGACCGAGGCGGAGCCATGCCGATCCAGCCCAGTGCCTTTCCTGGCATCTTCATCCGCACGTCCGAGAGGGCGGCGCACGACGGGAGCGGGCCCGCGCTGCAGGGCGCCGAGTTCGTCCGGCGCAACGAGTCCGCGCTGCAGCAGCTGGCCTCGCGGGATTCTGGCCGTGCGCTGCTGCGGCAGATCGAAGCCATCACCACGATGGCTCCGCGCAAGCGAGTCGTGCTGACCCCCGCCCAGGATGGCAAAGTCCATGTGCGGGCGTTCCGGCGTGACGATGCCACGCAGTCGCGGGTCGGCTTGAGCAGCGCTGCGGACACCAGCGCCTACCTGAGCGAACGGCGCGTGCCCGATGCGTTCATGCCGGTGGTGGCGGCAACCCCCTTGCCCGGACGCGAAACGCCCGGCGCCGATGAAGCGTGGGTCTATACCGACCCCGAGGTCGCGTGGCGCTATCCCACGCCGGAGGCCGGCGAAGGCGAGCCCAGCCCCGCTGACTACGTCGCCACGCTGGGGCATGAGTTGATTCATGCCCGCGACAGCCTGCACGGCATCCAGCCGCAGCCCACAGCCGACCAAACCCTTTATCTGCATCCCGTCATCAACGCGCCGATCCGCCGATCGCTACTGCCCGTTGAATTGCGCACGGTCGGCGTGGGTGCCCATGCCGGTGCCGAGCCTTCTGAAAACACGATTCGTGTGGAGCAAGGGCTCACGCAGCGCCCCAGTTACCACGGCTTCACCACCGATGGCCACGGTGACGCAGCGGCGTCGGCATCGGTTGCATCGGCCGTTGCGCCCAGGGACCCGCAGGACCGTTCGTCCTGACGCTCAGCCGGGCCTAACCGCTTAACCGCTTATACGTTTTCCGTCTATCGAAATGCGGGTTTTCCCCAGGTAGAGGGTTCGCTTCCCCGGCGGGTGCTTCGGGGTTCCATCGAAAGGCCGGGGAGCCGGAGAACACGATGGCGCGAATGTCCCTGCTCTCCAAACTCTCGAACCGCCTCGGTATCTCCCGTTTCAGCGTGGAAACGCCCACGGGCCAGAAACAGAAGACCCCCTCCATTCCCAGCACCGCGGTGCGGCCGCTGGACGGCCCGGCGCGCCGGCGTTCCGGCGCGGCATCGACGCTGCCGCCGCGCGGGGCGATTCCATCGGCGCCGGCCCCTGTCCCGGCCGGCAACGCCCCCGCCCCAGCGAACGCAGAGGCCACCGCGCGGTCCCGGCCCAGCCATGTGCTGATCGACGCCATGGCGCAGGCGGCGCCCGACTGTTCCGTGCTGACCAAGGCGCTGTTCGCGCCGGCGACGACGCAGCTCTTCGGCGTGGCGGACCTTGCGTTCGAGCTGCGCAGCGTGGATTTTTCGCGCATGCCGCCGGTGCCGGGGTTACCCGGCGCGCCCACCGTGCTGCTGGCCCAGGCGCTGGCTGCAGCGACTGGGGGCGATGCCCGGCTGGCCAGGGACGTGCTGGAAAGCCTGCGAGGGCTGGATCCGCAACGGGACATCGCCACGGCCTGGCGGCAGCGGGCGGACGGCCTGCAGCCTGACGCCTCGGCGGAGGGCGAATCGGTCTATGACACGCCCAGGAGTTCGGATTATTCCTACTACACGGCCGAAGACCGCTCGATGGATGGCGACGACCCGGACGGGTCGCTGCCGGCGCGGCGGACGGCCTGGCAGGTCGCGGCGGCCCTGGCCGGCACGCCGACCGGGCTGGATGTGCTCCAGGCCGTCGTGGCGCGCCCGGTGGATGCGGCGCACTGCGAGGACTTCGCCCTGCTGCTCAAGGCGGCCACCGGAATGCCGGCCGTGCGCGCGGAGCGGGGCGACCCGGCCTCGATCCTCGGCAGCGCGGATGCCCTCGGCACGCTGACCGGCAAGGCCGTCGCCTGCGCTGCGGCACGGATGGCGGGCGAGGTGGATGCGGCCCGGCCCCACCAATGGGCGCTGACCGCCGTGCGCAATGACCTGTTCGACACCGGGCCGGGAACCGACTTTGCTGCCGTCAACGCGCGCCTGATGAAGACCGGGCGCTGGATCGAGCGCGCCACGCCGGAGCGCGGGCGGCTGCTGCGCAACCCGATTTTCGGCAAGTCGCCTTTCCGGGCGTTGCGGCACGGCACGCAGAACGTGGAGCGGGGCCCGGCCATCGCACGCCACCG
>Ga0308157_10002684_pt1 | contig 28068 bp, 25 predicted proteins | sample PhyBR1_FD_201035 | JGI IMG/M metagenome (GOLD analysis project Ga0308157, IMG submission 201035) | Phyllosphere microbial communities from UC Gill Tract Community Farm, Albany, California, United States - DLSLB.R1 | ecosystem: Host-associated > Plants > Phyllosphere > Unclassified | place: USA...
AACTTGACCGCGGCAGACTGATACTGAAATCTACATCCAACGATCGCCAGCCAAAGTGCGCGCGATCAAATCGGAATGATGCGCGGCATCAGATCGGAATGAATGCGCGCGATCGTCGGAATCCGCAGGAATATGACGCCTGGCTTATCAGGATTGGCGAAGGCGACCAGTTTGGCAGCGGCTTCGTGGACATCAATCCCAACTCGAAAATTCCTGCGATGGTTGATCGTAGCGGCCCGGAGCCTATCCGTATTTTCGAGTCCGGCTCCATTCTGGTCTATCTGGCGGAAAAGTTCGGCGCGTTTTTACCCACGGAACAGCCTGCACGAGCGGAAACACTTTCATGGTTATTCTGGCAAATGGGCTCGGCACCATTTCTTGGCGGCGGGTTCGGGCATTTTTATGCATATGCACCCACCAAGCTCGAATATCCGATCAACCGTTATGCAATGGAAGTGAAGCGTCAGCTCGACGCGCTGGATCGACGCCTCTCGCAGAATGAGTTTGTGGCTGGAACCGAATACAGTATTGCCGACATGGCTATATGGCCGTGGTATGGTGGTTTGGTAAAAGGCTGGCAATACAGCGCTGCCGAATTCCTCTCGGTTCAGGAATATACCCACGTCCTGCGCTGGGCAGATCAGATATTCTCAAGACCAGCCGTCAAGCGAGGCCGTATCGTCAATAAGACAGGCGGAGATCCTTCCGAACAGCTTCATGAACGCCATGATGCGAGCGATTTCGACAGCTTATAGCAATAAATGGGCATAGTTGTAGTTCATTGCGTCCCTACCAATTGCGTCCACAATGATCGCCGCTTAACCGAAGTGGCGACTAGCGTCACTATTACCCCGCCGGCTGTCCGGGGATGCGCAAATTAAAGAGCAAGTCGATAGCAACAGCACCCGCCATCTACACGCAGAATAACGGCTGTATCCGAAACTGGCTTTCGAACCTCCAAAGCCAGTTTGAAACCACAAGCAGTATGTACCACAGGGCTACGTGCTGAAGCAATTTTCGTCTGAAGACGAAGGCTTTGAACCAATCAATGGAAAGTAAATCACCGACTAGCCATGAAGTAGGCGTCTTCGGTGTCGTAATCAAATAAAGGAATAGTATAGCGCGCTAAGGCTGGAAACCGTTCTTGCCAGTCCCCGTCAGACAAACTTCGAAGCCACTGGCAAGTGTTCGTAACTGAACTCGCATAGTCGGTAACCGGTGTGTAGCCGATTTTCAGTGCGGCTTCGGTACTTAAAGTGAATGGAGCAGGAACTGACCAAGGTGTCCAGCCAACAAGCGAGCCCTTACCTTCATCGGCGACATCAATTGGCTTAAGTATGCCCGTCCAACCCATGGCTTTGGCAATGAGAGAGCCGATCTCATGAACGGTCGGAGCAACCGGATCTGCTATATTAAGGATGAGGCTCCCAGTTTGGTTTAAAGCAGCGTTCGTCACCTCGGCGATGTTTAGCGCGGCGGTCGTATGGAAACGGCTTTTTCCTTTAAAACAGATTGGAATGACTTCACGGCCGTCTAACATGCGCTTCACAAACCACCACTCGCGTGGATGCGTGGAATGGGTGCCGTGAACTGCGCCGGGACGCAAGATTGTAACGGGATGCGTAGCTTTATCGAGTAGCTGTCTTTCGAGTGCAACTTTTTTCGTCGAGTAATTCTTTGGACCAGGCTCGACAGTTGGCTGTTGTTCTGTCATCCCGTCCGGTAAATCGGGAAAGCCATTCTCACGCGCTTCATCAAGTGTTCTGCCAGACGCATCACGATAAACGCTCGATGACGAGATCACTACAAACTGTCCAATTGATGACTCCAGTTCGAGCAACTGATTTGCATGTGTTTCATCGAACGCCACTGTGTCGACCACAGCGTCAGCGCCCTCGCCGATGGTCTGCGCTAAAGCGCCCGGTTGATCGCGATCCAAAATGATTGCCTTAGCTCCAAAACTCACGGCTTGATAGGGAATGTTTCCATTACGAGTTGCGAAGGTAACGCCCCACCCTTCCTTCAACAATTTCAGGCCAACTACCCGACCGATTTGCCCAGTTCCGCCAATGATAAAAGCCTGTTTTGCCATGTCGGCTCCCTTTGGTATGATGACGATTTCTCGGAACCTTGCAGTTTAGAAAGAATCTGCTTGAGCCCCTAAGTTGCCATTTAAGCTATCAACCTATCAACCCTACCCCGCATCTCAGCTTATTATGAGTGTGGACAATAGCTACCTTGCGAATTTAGCTTATCACCATCTAAACTTAATGCTCAAAGCTGAGATGACTAGCTATTTCTGTGAGAGGCATAATTGGAAGCAGTGACAAGACTTTATGAAATCCAACAAATTGCATCGGCTGCGAGATTATTTATCGAGCCGATTTGGCATCAATGGCATCAGTCGCGAGGCCATACCGCGCCTGATCCGGCGTCACGATATACTTGCGGAAGGACCAGCTTGTTTCTCCGGGATGCACTGAGAAATGAGGGGTATTCTGCTGAATGGAAGAGCGGAACGCCGTATGCCGGAGGTAGCGGTGAACCAGATACGGCTTGTGGCTTCTACTCTGGGGCACGATGGGAAGGCCACGTCTGGGTCATTTCTGGAAAGGCTATAGTGGATATCACTGCCGACCAATTTGGCTGCGAACCCATCGTCATCACTACGATATCCGACACCCGCTATGTTGGCTCTTCAGATTTGGCTGATCTCGCGGCGATCAAGGCACGTCGTGAGGCCGTAGATACACTTTGGCCTGACTGGATCGCATTTCGCTCGAACTTCGATTCGTCCAGGTAGCAACGCGTTAAAGCCACTTAGCCACGGGTTCATCAGCCCAGATCTGGACTTCAATATATCGTTCGAATTCCTTGAGATGGTAATCCGCATAGGCGTCACCTTCTTCGGGAGCGTCATTAGGCAGCCCGTACTCGCTCACAACACTGTCGAGTTCAGATAAGCGAAAGACCTTTTCATGGTAGGGCCGGACGGGATCGACAGGCAGTCCAAAAGCTGGGCCAAGTCTCATCGATACAACGCTATCGGGGTAGGTGAAACTCGTTGTGTCCGGATCGAGTTGTTTCAACGGCAACCGCACGTTTCGCGTGTTCGCGTAAAGGTTAGCGAACCAGTCAGATTTCCCCAGGATGAAATAGTGGGGAGCCTTACGCACGGGTCGTCCACCTGCTTGCACGAAGAGGCGTCTCATCTTCTCTTCTGTCAGGCGACGAAACTGCACATAGCGCCGACCGAAAATGCGCTTCGATCCAGACAATCTTCGTGCCGCCAGTGCGTCAAGGATTGCCGGTATATCCTCGTCCGGGGCGTCGCTAAGATTGCGAAATGGCAGATCTTCAGCTGGATAGTAATGAGTAATATAATCAAACATTGTCAGCCTTACGTTCGAGCGTTGCCATCCTCTCTTGGAGAAGTGGACAGTGCCCAGACGCGCGGCATGATCAGCTTTCACTCCCCGATGGGGCTCCATCAAATGCGTCAGTCGTGAAAGCTTTTCACCTATACCTCCATTCGTTCATGCGAGGCAAGGCACCGACAAACATATTATAGTAATCCGCGAACCTAAAGGCTACTGACGTCAACATATGGATGATCAAGCAACAACTTCAGAATCTCAGCTAATTCTTCTGAATAGTGCTGTTTGCTTTTTGAGCCGCAACTCGGTGATCAATACGCTCAATAAATCGATAAGCCCGAGCAATAGGATCTCCCAAATACTGACCGGGACCAAGCATCTTACGTTTGTTCAAATCGTCTGTATCAAGAAGGTCGAAATCCACCTTTTCAAGACAGCCGTTCCATCCATCTGAATATCGCTTGGACCAAGCGCGTGTAAGGTACTGTAGAAGGCGAATTCGGTCGGAATAGCCATGATAATCAAATGCTATCCTTCCGTTTGTCACAAAGACATGGTTTCCAGCGAACCCTTCAGCGGGAATTAACCGCTCGGCATAAAAGCCTGAAAGCGGGGAACGGAGAAGATAAGCGCCTGCGAGGATATGACATGCACCATTACCGAAGAATACGCGGTCGGGTAACGCCCATCTGCGCTGGGGATCACGTTTTATGCCGGGCTTGAGCTTGTACATTATTCGATTTTATGCTCGCATCACTGTGAAAGGAAGCCCAATACAACTCAAACAGATACGAACAATTCTTTACTTTGATTGCGCTATGATCAGTTTGACCAACCCGGAGGTGGAAGCGATAAAAGCCCTGTCTATTGTCCGCCCTAGCGGACAGCGTATTGCGTCAGGTGAGAAGACACTGGAAATCCGCCGGTGGAGGCCAAATTTGACGCCCGTCGAAGATTTGCTGATCGTTGAGAACGGGCGCTTTCTTCGTCATAAAGATGATGAAGATTACGACGGCATTCCTGTTGCAATTGTTAAGGTGAAAGCTGTTCGTCCGTTCACGCTTTCAGATATGGAAGCGGCTTGCGCTTCTTATTTTGAAGATGGATGGCTGGCATGGGAACTCATCAGTGTGCGCCCAATCCAAACAACCGACCGTATTCTCGCGGCGCGTGGTATCTACAATGTTGATTGGCAGTCACCAGACAATTTTTAACAGTCGTCACGCGGCGGGTTCCCACAGGGATAAACTCTCAGCCAAACCGACAGTGAAGGAGCGACTACGAAGCGCCATTGGGCAACGGTTTTCCAGTGGCACAGGAAATCGTCAATCCAACCTTTTCATTGGGCATCAATAGCTCTTTGTTCGGCTCCAATAGCCAGGTTCTCGCTATTCGGCAGCAACTGCCACCAGACCCCATCAGGATGACGGTCTAATATCCATTTGCTTATATGGAGTAGCAAATGGTCGGTATTGAGGATGAATAAGCGGCAACATGTGTTTGACGCCTAAGCAGGGTCGATCATGCTGACCACTCTGGCAACAATTTCGTCAGTGGTGGAGGCGTCCAACGTGTCGATATGCTTGGCAGTCTTTTGCTTCATCCGCTCCAAGATGTCGAGTGCTCTCACCTGATTGCAGAGAGCCACACCAGTCGTTTTGTGTCCTGAGATATTAACGGCAAGACCGACTTTGCGGGTGAATGCGCCGCCCGTTGTAATGGGAACCGTAAGGCACATGCCGACCATATTGATTTCACGAGGCGTGATTACGACACAGCGATGAGCATCCCTCATTTCATTGCCTACAACAGGATTAAGGTCGACGAGAAAGACGTCACCACGCTTTGGAATGTTACTCCGAACCATCAGAACACTTCGTTACCGACGGGCGCACTAACATTCCAGGATGCGGCTTCTTTATTGAGCACTACTAATTCATTGGCTCCTTCTAGCATCTCAGCCATCGTGTATCTTTTCTTCCCCTGTTTCGGGGTCGCCACAAGAGACCCATTATTGACAACCAAGGTCAACTCTGCGCCGACTTCGACGCCAAGCATCTTCAAAAGCGCGGGAGGAATGCTAAAAACGGTCGCACCACCCTGACGGCGAATCTTTGCTGTGTTGCTCATCCGATTAACTCCAGTTTGTGCTACTTTAATAGCACATTTTTCGAGCAAGGCAAGGTGTTTTCGAAAGATATATGAACATTTAAACTCTAGGATTCGATTGAACAGTTACGCGCCGTCTCTAAGAACATAATCTGTTGCAAGCTTGGAATTTTACCGGGGCCATCCAGCCTTCCCAGCGATAATCCGATCCAAACCAGCGATAAAACACTGTCAATATCCTCGGATTCTCCAGCAGCAATATGATTCCGCCCTTTGATTGAAGACAAAATATCGGCCCTCATTCAACAGGTATGTTCTGAGCGCTCTTAAAATGATGTAGCTTCTGGAGCGTTCGGTAGCGTCTGCAATGATATCAATACCCGACAATACAACTTCAGGAACTCGAAGAGTGACTGATCCGGTAACGGTTTGGGACATTGGCGGGCTCCCTGTCATTGCCTAAGACAATATAAGACAAAAAAGCAAGCGCCATCGAACAGAGAACCATTTAGTTGGTGGCAGTTGCTGCCGAATAGCGCAGTTTTCCCACCCCTGAAAATCCAATCAGCAATACGAACAGCCGCATAAGTGCGTGTTTCAGTAATTCCCGGACAGTTGTTTCAGGTTCTTGCGCACATTTGGTGCAGTTAGCGGCGCGCCAATCTTTGTGTCGTCATCGTGCTTTGGTTATTGGGCGAGTACCATCTGTCGCAGCAGATCTTGTTTGGCCCGCCCATACATACGCCTTTTGATGAGCTTGAGTTTATTGATTTGTCCCTCCACCGGGCCAGTGCTCCAGATTTCTTCAAATGCTGCTCGAATTGAATCTCCGTCGCGCTGAAGTCCAGAGGCGAATGAAGCCAACAGGCTTCCTTTTGCCTGTTCGAGCCACGTATCAAATCCGACCGGGTCGCGATTGCGCATCAGATCGGCGATTTTTTTGGAAAGCTGCGCTGCAGCAACGAAAGCTGGGTTATTTTTGGGCTCTGACGCAGATTTGCTGAAGTAGAAGCCCTATGATGCCCCAATCAGCCGTGCTTGCAGAAGGTCGAGTTTTGCGCGCCCGTACATCTGGCGTTTGATCAGTTTCAGGCGGGTAATTTGGCCTTCTGTTTGCCCGTTCGACCAAGGAGAGACAATAGCGTTTCGGACTGCATCGAGGTCCTTCTCAACGCCGCCTACAAAGGACCCAATCAGACTGTCCCTGGCGGTTTCTAGCCAGCCATCAAGTTTCGCCGCTGACTTTGAACGGATCATAGATTGAAAGTCCCCAATGGCCTTGCGGGCAGCAACCAGCTCCGGAACGTTCACTTCGATTGCCGCAACAAGGATAGCCTCGGATTTTGCCAGGTCATCGCGTACGGCGGTCATAAGTCGAGCATTAACCCGCGACGATGGCGTGCGCGCAAGTCCGCTCTGGCCTGCCTTCTCAGCCAAACGTCGACGTTGTGCCCATTGCGAGACCACACCACTCTGCCCTGGGAAGCCTTTTGCTTTCATCTCGCGCCACAGCGCCAAGGCGTTTCGCGCCCCTTCTTCCCAACGGTTGTTAAGCCATGGCAGCCAGTTATCCAGCGAACTCGGCTTCGTTCGGAATACATCGAGGCGTTGACCACGCAGGACATCGCGAACCAGTTTTCGACTATGACCGGTTTGCCGGACAATCTGGCGAATTGATATTCCCTTTTTGGCCAATCCTTGTATCGCCTCCTTGGTCTCCTGGCGGCGCAGATATCCTTCATACTGTAGCCTTTCCGCGTAAGTTAGAAGCTTGGGATCAACGAGGTTGCTGCCGACCGCTTGCCTGATTTGGCGCATCGACTTGCCAACCGCATCCAGAAACGCCCGGCTCGAGTTTTCCATAAGGTGCCATCGATCGGCGACCTGTTCAGCGTCAGGTAAAGCTTTCGCGATGGCCTCACCATAGCCACCGCCCCGATCGCGGGCGACAATCGATATTGACTGGTGTCCGGCAAGCCATGCTCGAGACGTATCCAACGCACGATCCGGCAGAAGGGTGACTGGCCGCCGACGCTTCAGATCGCAAATGATCGTTCCATATGTCTGGCCGCGTCGGAAGGCAAAATCGTCGATGCCGATGACCGTTAGCTCATCGTTCTGATCAGCCGTGCGGCGGCGAACCACCCGTAGCAACGTGTCGTTGCTTACCGGTACCATCAGGCGCTCGGCAAAGGCCGCCCCAGGCCTGCCGCCAAGCGCGAGACCGAGGTGGTGGACAATTGTTTCCAGACGTTGGGTTCGCCGACCATAGCGTGCCAGAACACCGTCATCGAACTGTTCGCAGAAGATGCGCCGCCCACATAAAACGGCATCACACCAGAACCGACGCGCCACGATCGTCAGCTCCACTCGCCGACCACAAAGGGGCAAATCCGCTGACCTTCTCTGATATCGGCTTTGAACGCGGCGGCTCGACCGCCCACAATTGGGGCAAAGCCCTGAGGGAGAACGTGATCGTAACAGGATTTGCACGCTCTCGCCGGCGACCTGCACTGAATCTACCAAAAAACCGTCCGGCGCGAGACCCGTGCGTTGAAATCGATGTTGCATTGCTGATCCCTCCAGTGAACCAGCCAGAGTCTGCATACCAACAACAGCAAATATGAGTCAGAGCCGAGAATTGACCCGCCTTTTAATTAATGTTCGGGTTTTTATTCACGGTCAAGTTTCGTGTATTCCTTTGCTCGTTTTGGTTCCTGAGCGGAACTGTTTTTGAACCTGAAGCTGTCATTTCCAGTTTCTAGGATGTGGCAGTGATGGGTGAGCCTGTCGAGCAATGCAGTCGTCATTTTGGCGTCGCCAAACACGCTTGCCCATTCACTGAAGCTAAGATTGGTTGTGATTATGACGCTCGTGCGCTCGTAAAGTTTGCTGAGCAGATGGAATAAAAGAGCGCCACCTGATGCACTGAATGGCAGATATCCGAGCTCATCAAGGATCAGCAGATCAAGGCGGACCAGGGTCTCAGCAATCTGGCCTGCCTTGCCTTTGGCCTTCTCCTGCTCAAGTGCGTTGACCAATTCGATGGTTGAGAAGAAGCGGACCTTTCGACGGTGATGTTCGATAGCCTGGACGCCAAGGGCCGTCGCCACGTGGGTTTTGCCTGTGCCCGGTCCGCCGACGAGCACAATATTCTGCGCTCCGTCAATGAACTCGCATCTGTGCAACTGGCGCACCGTCGCTTCGTTGATCTCGCTGGCGGCAAAGTCGTATCCAGAGATGTCCTTGTAGGCAGGGAAGCGTGCAGCCTTCATATGATAGGCGATGGCGCGGACGTCGCGCTCGGCCATCTCGGCTTTCAACAACTGGGACAGGATCGGCACGGCTGCGTCAAAAGCTGGAGCACCTTGCTCGATCAAGTCTGTGACGGCTTGCGCCATGCCATACATCTTCAGGCTACGGAGCATGATGACGACGGCGGCGCTGGCAGGATCATGACGCATGGCGACCTCCCGCGATCCGGACGCGCAAGCCATCGTAGCGTTCTACATTGGCCTTGGGTTCACGCAGCAAGGTCAATGCCTGTGGCGTATCGACGTCGGGAGCGTCGTTCGTCTTGCCGTCGATCAGACGGTGCAGAAGATTCAGCACATGCGTTTTGGTTGCCACGCCTTGATCCAAAGCCAGTTCTACAGCCCTCACGACAACCTGTTCGTCGTGAGGAAGGACGAGGGCAAGGATATCGGCCATCTCACGATCACCACCGGGGCGGCGAAGCATCTGGTCCTGTAGTTCGAAAGGCAAACGGCAATTCCAGGAAGGGAGCACCATTGCGCAGGGCACCGGGCTTGCGCTGGATGACCGTCAGGTAATGTCGCCAATCATAGATTGTCCGGGGTAGCCTGTGGCTGCGCTCGATGACCCGCGCGTGTTCACACAGAATTTTTCCCTCGGCCGCAACGACCAGGCGCTCGGGATATATCCGCAGGCTGACGGGTCGGTTTGCAAATGATGCAGGCACGCTGTAGCGGTTCCGCTCGAAGGTAACCCCGAAGGCTACATCGTTTTATTCCCGAGATGCATTTTTCTAGCAACTCAATTCCAGCTGGTTGATCTGCCATCCTTCCCCAAAAAGAATTTCATAAGTTCACAGCCTTGCGGGCTTATTTTTTTGCCCCGATTATTTTTGGTCAAAGCTTAGCGACCATCTATCGTTTTTAGCTACCCTTTTTTATAGTGGATTGTTATATTTCAATGACTTATGTGTTTTTTCGGGACATTTCTTACGGGCGCAATCAGGATCACTTTGCTTAAAGCCCGACAATCAGCGGGCTACGGTTTCAACTTTCGAGCTGAATTCAATAACGATTAAACAAGCGGCGACTGCATAATAAGTGCTGTGCCAAATTGAAAAATGCTGGAGAAGCGCGCGTGAAAACAGATCACCAGCTGTGGTGAAATTATAAAAACCAAATTCGGCGCTGAAGACAAGAAAGCCCGCTTCGCTGGGAGGAGGAGTGCGAAGCGGGCTGATCTGGAAAGCGCGACTGGGAGGAGGAGTGCCGCGCTTCGAGTTCAGTTTCTGGGAGGAGGAGTGAAACTGAACATCCCAAAAATAGGCAGCAACCATGATGATTACAAGATGCAAATATGCATAGCTGATATGCGAGCCCAAGAACTTGGCTACGACACGCATCTTAAATGCGCAGCTTGAAAAGTGCTAAACAGCTTTCGAAGCGACCTGAAATGGAAAACCGCCCGGCAGCGACTGAGCGCGCGCAGGCGGTTTAATCCTCCCAAGAGGCGGCTTGATAACAGTATTGTTTGAATAAAGCAAATCAAATGAGCAAGTATATAATCATACTAATTCTGTATGATTATAGCTAAACTTGCAAGCAACTGAAGAGATAGCAGCCTCATCAAATACAAAGGCCCGCATCGCGCATTTGGGCGGGGGGGCTTGGGGTGCGCGATACGGGTGCCTTCCTGCAAACAGGGTGCACCCCATAAATAAATACGATCGTGAAAAACAAAAATGACAGTTTGTTGCAGTTGCAAATGGTTAGTGCAGCAACCACTAACAAAAGTCGCTCCGCAGCGAGGGCTGCTGGAGCGACTGCGAACCGATGCCCCTACCCAGAAGTCGGAACGCAAATCCAGCGTAACATCAGCAACATGCTACTGAAAGTTACAGATAATTTAGAAAGTTTGCACTAACAGAAAGGCTGTAATTTATAGACCATCGGCAGCATCTAAGCCGTTTTCTTTACCCGATATGCCATCCCAAGCGATCTTGGTGCAGTTTCCTGAAAGCCGAATTTTTCATAAAGCTTGTTAGCTGGCACATCGGCGATCAGGCTCACATAGGCTGAATCAGGAAGCTCCGCATTCACATGTTGCATAATGGCGTCCATAATCGCCTTACCAAGACCTCGCCCCTGATGTTGTGGATCGACTGCAATATCTACCACCTGAAAAAAGCAGCCTCCGTCTCCAATCAACCGCCCCATTCCAATCGCTTTATCCTCGTGCACAATCACAACGGCAAAAGCAGTGCCTTTAAGTCCTTGCATTGCCGCCTCTTTCGAAAACGGGCTTAATCCGGCCACCGCGCGAAGATGCAAATACTCCTCAACAGACGGCGTACGCGCGAAAGTCGAATAGGCGGGCGGATTCATTCGGCATTCCTCTTTGTTTCGTCACGATGACTAAACGTCTCGAAAACTGGTTTAACACTTCAAGTATAACCAGAAAAGAATTGTCATAACCAGTTGATTGCTCGTCCCGCTTGATATCTAAGTATTTCTAATATCAAGCTCTTCGGATCATCGCTGTGACTACTGAACAAACCCCTTCCAATGTCGTATTCTCCCGCACTGCGGTCACAAGTACTGCAATGATATTCGGCCTGACATATAGTCTTAGTGCCGCGCTCATTGCACTCGACCTCGATGAAATGGGGTTCAGCGAAGCCATTATCGGTGCCAACGCCGCAATGCATGCGGTCGGCGTACTTTGCATGGCCTTTTTGCTTCCGCGCCTTAGTGCATTGCTCGGCATGCGCTTGTTGGTTATCGTAGCCCTCGCCGCTGCGGCCCTGCTTCTCGGCCTATTTCCCGCAATACCACTGATTTGGCTTTGGTTCCCACTGCGCATATTGCTGGGAGCAGCATCAGAAACATTATTCGTCGTTTCAGAAACCTGGCTCAATTCGCTGAGTACGGACGAAAATCGCTCCAAGACGATGGGCATTTACACAGCTGCCCTGTCACTAGGGTTTGCGCTTGGGCCTTTAATCCTTTCATTGGTGGGATCAAGTGGGTTCCTGCCCTATCTGATCGGCTCTGCACTTGCGATTGTAGCGGCTCTGTTGATTGCCAGTCCAAAAGTCAGCGCGCCGCCGATTACCGACAAACCACATGGAAGCCCGCTGCATTATTTGGCACTTGCGCCCGTCGCACTCGCAGCAACAGTGTTGAATGCTGCCATTGAATCGGCTGGCCTATCGTTTCTGCCGCTCTATGCCGTCGATCTCGGCTGGAACGAAAATCAGGCAACGCAGCTCATGTCCGTCATGATGTTCGGTGCAATCGTCCTCCAAATTCCTATTGGTTTTCTGGGTGATCGAATGAGCCGTCAGAGCCTGCTCATCATTCTCGCAGCCCTTTCAGCCGCAGGCGCAGCCGTCTGGCCATGGGCTCTTACTATGCCATGGCTCACCTATACGCTGCTGTTTGTGTGGGGTGGTGCTTTCGTTGGTATTTATACCATAATGTTGAGTGTCGTGGGGAGCCAGTTCAAAGGCGCGCAACTTGTCGGCATTTATGCCAGTATGGGCCTCATGTGGGGTGTCGGCGCATTGATCGGACCACTCTTTGCCGGCATCGCTCAGCAATATTTGACCCACGGCCTGCCGGTATTCGTTACGATTGCCTGCCTGGTCTTCTTAGCCCTTGCCCTAACTTTGCGTCCACGTGTAATGCTCGCAACCGAATAATACCAGCTTTTCCAAAACTTAACACCAAAACGGCCTCCCCAAAGGAGGCCGTTTTTATGCAATCAGCAATAGATTTTAACGACTTATTTACCACGATTGTAAGAATATAGCCTCAGCAGTCATGGCTTCGACTCGTTCGTGAATTCGGCTTTCGGCTAGCTTCTATTTTTGGAAAAGTGAATTTCACATGGCAAATACTCATAAGGCATCCGGTTCACGCTCTATCATAGATGAACTCAACGCCCTGCGTGAGCGCCATACGCCTGCGGCACCGAAGTCGAGCGCTATGAACGAGCTGCACAACACATTGGCAGAATTGGAAAAGCGCTTAGGTCACCTTGGCAGTGCGGCACCTCGTCCCCGCGCTATTGAGCCACAGCAAACCGATAGGCGTATTGAAGGGCTCGCAGAAATTGCTGAGCATCTGCACCGCCTGAGCGATGAGCAGAATAAGGCCGAACAGCATAACACGCGACCAGCCCCGGCTTTTGCACCACGTTTTGCGGAACAGCGCCAAGCGCCGGACACCTCGTTTTCTGACGACGGCGTATTGCGCCAGATTGATAGCCGTCTGGATGAAATCAGCCGTGCCGTAATCGCAGCCAACCGCCATCAGAACTCAGATCACGAAGAAGCACCTCGTCTGCAACGCATCGAACGTCGCCTTAATGAACTAACGCAGCAACTCGACAGCTCTGTTGCTGAACAAAATGCCGACACGCTCTTTCGCCGCCTCGGTGAACTTTCACAGCGCATTGATGCCTTAAGCGAAGGATCGCGTTTGCCTGAACAGGCAATCGATCAGCTGGCACTGCAAATCAATCTCCTTGCCCATCAGGTTGGCAAGGTTATGGAAAACCTGAGCCAGTCCGATTACCACAACGTCAATGCTCGTTTGGAAGCAATTGACCAAAAGCTCGCTTCTGCGGAAAAATGGTCTCTTGAGCCAAATCCAGTACTTCTGGAAAAGGTCGATAATCGGTTCAAGGAACTGACCAAGCGCCTCGATGCGCAATATGCAAGCCATTACGCCGAAGGTGGCATGCTCCATACGCTTGAAGGTCGTCTGGACGATATTTCGCAACATATATCGCTTAGCTTGTTGCAAACGCCTCAGGCGGAAGAAATCGCGCTTGCAGAAAGCGAAGCTATTCGCGGCCTCGAAAGCCAGATCGCAAATCTCGCGCGTCAACTGGCCAAGCCTTCAGCCGAATTTGCAGAAATCAAGCCACGCCTTGATGCAATCGAGCGTTCGATTTCAGACAATCGCGAAACGGTTCTGGATGCAGCTCGCGAAGCCGCTGAAACTGCTGTTGCCCATGTATTGAAGCATGGCTCGCAACATGACACTGCGATTGCACTACAGCTCGCCAACGATATGAAATCGCTTGAGGCGCTTGCCCGTAATGCTGATGAGCGGAACGGCAAGACATTTGAGGCTGTCCACGAGACACTCGTTAAAGTCGTTGATCGACTTACAAGCCTCGAACAGCAGATCGATGCGCAACCACATCACCCGCAGATAAACTCACAAGCCAAGCCGGTCGCAAACCCTTACTCTGCCGCACCGCAAGCGTTTTCGAACCTTGCTCCTAAGACCTTGGCAAATCAGGCCGCCGAGAACCATCCGAAGCCGGTTGTCGATGCGCAGAACGCAGATGAGAAACTCTCAAAGCTGACACCGAAGACGCGGCTGGAACCAGAACTGAGTGCGTCTCTGGATTCAGTTCAGCCCGACAATGACAGCGTGCTTGACCTCAACACGATCATGAAGCGGGTGCGCGAAGAACGCAGTCAGCAAGAAGGTACGAAGGCTGAAGCAGGTAGCAAAGCCGACCTGATCAGCGTAGCACGTCGTACTGCTCAGCAGGCAGCAGAGGAATCTACCAGGCTCGAACAGCAATCTGAAAAAGCTTCGCAGAAGAAGAAGGGATCGATCAGCGATCTTTTCAATCGTCAGCGCAAACCTATTCTGCTGGCGATTGGTGCTGTGATGCTAGCAATTGCTGGCTTGCAGGCAGGTTCGGCTTTTCTCGAAGCCAATCAACAGGCAGAGCTTTCCGCAAAGACAGAAGCCCCCGCAATCGACAAAGAAACGACTGCTTCCATCGCTCCCGCAAATGAAGCTTTGCCTGCACCTAAAGCGCAGCCAATGCCAGAAGTGGTTGTGCCTGAGACAGAGATTGCCAAGCCGCAACAGGAAAGCAATCTGAATGCACCAATGCCAGCTCCCGCACCTCTAGAGCCGGCAAGTGCCGATACGACACCGGCTGAAGAACCGGACGTTACTGTAACCGAAGTACCTGTTGAAGCTGGCCCCGCAGCATTGCGTGAAGCAGCAATGACCGGTGACTCTCGTGCGCTGTTTGAAATCGGCAATCGCTATATGGAAGGCCGTGGCGTTAAGGAAGACCTGGCCGAAGCTGCAAAGTGGTATGAACAGTCGGCCCAAAATGGCTTTGCGCCAGCGCTCTATCGCATGGGCAATTTCAATGAGAAGGGGCTCGGCATGCCCCGTGACCTTACCAAAGCGGTCGACTGGTATCAGCAGGCAGCCAAGCAGGGTAATGCCAGCGCTATGCATAATCTCGCTGTGCTTTTTGCATCAGGCGCCAATGGTACACCCGACAATGCATCTGCCGTGCGCTGGTTTACCGAAGCCGCAGAACTCGGCGTCAAGGATAGCCAGTATAATCTCGGCATTCTAGCCGCCAAGGGTCTTGGAATGCAGGTTAATCTCGAAGAGAGCTATAAATGGTTTGCGCTTGCGGCCAAAGCTGGCGACAAGGATGCAGCCGACAAGCGCGACCAGATCGGCGAAGCAATGAAGCCCCAGCAGCTTGAACGTGCAAAGGGCAGCGTTGAACTCTGGAAGGCTAAGCCGCTTAATCAGGAAGCCAATTCAGTCGATATGCCCGAGGGCTGGTCCGATGAGAAGCCTGTTACAACTGCCTCGGTCGATATGAAGAAAGCCGTTCGAAACATCCAGCTCATCCTCCAGAAGAATGGCTATGATGTAGGGACAGCAGACGGGCTGATGGGCAATAAGACCCGCAACGCCATCGCTGAAATTCAGAAGGCCCATGGGCAAGAGCCAACTGGCGAGGTCAATCAGCAGCTCGTGCAACTCCTGCTCGAGAAGAACAAGTAAACGTCAGATCAAGGTCTGATGCTGTCTTGATCGGCGATAATCGACGCGGGATCGCAGTATAATTTTGCGGTCTCGTTGTCTTTGGTGTCGTTAGTGAATTTATCCGTCGATGAATAAACGCGCACTTCGGCATCTCTGATGCCGTTCGCTTCACGCTTGTCTTCAGTCACAACAAACGCATAGACATAGTCGCCGCGCGCATAGCCCATTGCCATCGTCATATCGGTTGGGTGATCGATATTCGTGTCTTTTGTCGAAAACCAAGTGGAATTGGTTTCGAAATAGAGTTCCGACGGCTTGGTTCCGATCACATAATTATAATAGGCTTCTTTTTTATCCGGATGGGCCTTAGGGTCGGCGATGCGACAGAACTCTGCGCGCGCGTTACGCTCAGGAATATTGCACGCAAATTGCGTCTGCCAAGGCGGAATACAATTCGCCATCGCTGGTAACGGGATAAATGCCGTAAGAGCCAGAATACCGTATTTCATCATGGCACATCCCTCCCGCCTCGCTGAACCTTTGCGAATTGCAAAGATTTTCCACAGTGTCAACGTCGCCAACCGCTGCAAAACGGTCCATCGACGGATTTACTTTCTGCCAGAAGTAACAGCTTGAATCCAATTGCCGCCACTCATTATTTAATCATTAGAACAAGGGGGACATGTGATGCTTTTGCATGTAAATAACGAGATGGAAAATGGCATAATTGCTGAAATACCCCTTGCACTGGACAAGGATGTCAAAGGCTTCCAGGGGGATGCGATTGTTTTCCAGATATCGTCATTGGACGGCCGTCTCATTCCGGCTGAAGAAATCCACCCATATAAGTCGCTGTTCAAAGTTCTTTCCGGAAATTCAGAACTAAAAACATCTATATGGCACTTTCGTTCAATCTCAATTTCTCAACGCCGGACGGCAAAAAACCTCGATGGCGCGCTCCGTTCCGACAGAAGACTGGGCTGTCACGAATGGGCATTATTATTCTGATGCAGCGACCTCGTTCGGCATCACATCCGGGAGTAAGTTTGCAGGAGCCTACAGTGCAAGCATCACCAATCCATATCTTTATGTGATAAACAACGGCAGCCTCATCGATAATAAAATATCGGACCCAATTGCAATCAAAGCGCAATTCTATCCGTCTTCGACGCATTCAATTATTACCCGAAAGAACACATCAATATTGTACTGAGCAACCGGCAAGACTCATACGAATAATCAGCACATCCCGAAAAGGGAAAACGGCCTTCCGGACAAGGTACGCATTCCAAGTCGCGCCGTCAGAATATGACGTTTTTATGGAGCACGGAGAGGCATAATGTTGTTCACAAACAACAATGTGCCATTTTCTTTTCTCATTATCGTTCAAAGTAACTCTATTCTCAATCGGGGTTTGACTTCCCCTGTTTGAGAGAGCAAGACCTTTAGAACGCATCCTTAAACGTGCAAAAACGATTTCACGACTAAGATGCGCGTTAAAACAAGCGATTAGAGCTTCGATCAATTCAGTGAGATCGAAATCTGCTCTGGGGCTTTAAGACAGACCTTGCGGCATGGCGCGACCGCAACGGGCTGCGTGTTGTGCGTTGTAAAAACCGGGTTCGGAATTGGGTATTTACCTTCCCATTGCGGAATTATCGGTCAACATGCTGGTTCTGCTCGGCATGGGCGCTGCCGTTGGTTTTCTTTCGGGATTGTTCGGTGTTGGCGGTGGATTTCTGATCACACCTTTGCTGATCTTTTATAACATTCCACCGGCAATTGCCGTGGCGACAGGCGCCAATCAGGTCATTGCTTCATCGGTGTCTGGAGCACTTGCGCATTTCAAGCGGCGAACGCTCGACATCAAGCTCGGCCTTTTTCTGGTCGCGGGGGGTATAGTCGGGTCACTACTCGGCATTTTCGTGTTCTCGTGGTTGCGAGACTTAGGACAGCTCGATCTGATCGTTTCGATCCTTTACGTCTTCTTCCTCGGCACGGTTGGCGGACTGATGCTGGTTGAAAGCGTGCGTGCGCTTCGCCGTGTAAAAAAAGGACAGGCAGGCGCAATCCGCCGTCCGGGTCAGCACACGTGGATACATAAGCTGCCGTTCAAGATGCGGTTTCGTGCATCAACCATTTATGTCAGCATCATTCCTGTACTCGGCATCGGCTTTTTTATCGGCCTTTTGTCATCGGTGATGGGTGTCGGCGGCGGCTTCATCATGGTGCCTGCGCTGATCTATCTGCTGCATGTCCCCACCAATGTTGTGGTTGGTACATCGCTGTTTCAGATCACCTTTGTCACAGCATTCACCACCGTGATGCAGGCGACAACCAACCAGTCCATCGACATTGTGTTGGCGTTTCTCCTGATGCTCGGCGGCGTGATTGGTGCGCAATATGGCGCGCGCGCGGGCCAGAAACTGCGCGGCGAACAGCTGCGCCTATTGCTGGCCTTGTTGGTTCTCGCTGTAGGCCTGCGTCTTGCATTCGGCCTTTTTGTGCGGCCAGATAATCTATTCTCGATCACCATTGCGGATATGTGACATGAGGAAACTCAGCCTCATATCCACTTTGCTACTCGGCTTTGCAGCAACGCCAGTATCAGCGCAGATCAACTCCATCGGTGATGGCAATGGTGTGCCGCAACTTCAAAACCCGGCTGAAGAAACCATCGAGATTGGCCTTTCAACCGAAACGATCGCCATTACCTCTAATTTTGGCGGTACGGATCTCACGATCTTTGGTGCGCTTGATAATGCCGATCCGATGATCCAACGGCAGGGACGCTACGACATTATCGTCGTTCTGCAAGGACCAGCGCGCGATCTGGTCGTGCGCAAAAAACAACGCTATCTGGGTGTCTGGGTAAATGCAGATTCTGAAACCTTCCTTGGTGTCCCGCTTTCCTACTCCTTGGCTTCGACACGCAACTTGCAGGATATCGCGGATGACAAGATCTACCGCCAGCTTTCGGTTGGTGTCCGCAATTTTTATCTGAGGCCGGAAGACCCTGCGAGCCTGTCGGGCAACATTCCGAAGTTCGGCGATGAATTGCGTGAGATGAAACTGCGGCAAGGGCTTTATAGCCAACGCGTTGGCGGTGTGGAATTTATTTCGCGCACATTGTTCCGAGCAACACTGAACCTGTCAGCAAATGTGCCAGTCGGACGCCATCGGGCACGCGCGCTTTTGTTCCGCAACGGTGTTTTCCTGCGCGAAGCCAATACCAGCCTTGAAATCGTGAAGGCCGGCGTCGAGCAAAGCATCTATGATGCCGCGCACAAATACAGCTTCTACTATGGTTTGTTCGCGGTGTTCCTGGCTGTTTCCACCGGCTGGGCTGGTCGTATTTTGTTCAAGAAAGATTAGTGGATTGAATTTGACGTTGGAACCCCGACTGACACACACCGTTTCAAACGTCAAATTCGAAAAATCCATTAGATTCATAAACTTGCTAGTGGTCTTTATGATTCCGACATTTGCCCGACACCTGTATCCGAGGGATGCAAATGTCGGAATCAGACCACTACGGCATAATTCCTTAAACTTGAATCAGTTTAAGGTAAAATTATGCCGTAAATATAGAGTGTTAGAGCGACCTTTGTGCGCCCAAGAGGGCGCACGGCGCTCTAGCCACCCACCAACGCGCCGTGTGCAATCGGGTAAACCTTGCCCTGCCCTAGCATATAGGCACGTAAGCTTGCATCGACAAACAACCCGCGAAACGCTCGGTCGAGCACGTTGAGCGCGCCTGTATAAGCACCGAATGCAGGCATAATAAGCCGCTCGCCGTCGCTTGCAAAACACGGACGTCGCACCGAGCGCCCGCGCCTAACAATCCGTGCTGCGGGATGAAGATGACCAGCCACCTCGCCTTGCGCCAGTGTCCGCGATGGCTCATGTCGGAAAGTAAGCGGCCCAACAGCAAGTTCTTCAACGCAATCGCCGGGCAGGTCCGCCGGGCGCTCAGGATCATGATTGCCAGTGATCCAGAACCACTCGCGATGTTCCATCAGTGATTTGAGCCGGATAGCATAAAGCGATGGCAGTCGTTCACTGGCCTTCGCATCATGAAAGCTGTCGCCGAGGCTGATTACCGTGCGGGGTTGATATCGCGCTATGACCGCTGCCAGCATGTCGAGTGTTGCTGCTGTATCATAAGGCGGAATGAGCTGTCCGCGTCGGGCAAAGGACGAGCCTTTTTCGAGATGCAGATCAGAGACCACCAGCATGTGCATATCCGGCAGAAAGAGCGCACCGCAGGGATCATAAATGGTCGCAACCCCGCGCACTTCCGCATGCGCCAGACTATAAGCTTCACCATTTCCCCAGACTGCTGTGTTCATCCTATCGCTTCTCTGATCAAGTCATCCGCCGCTTCTTCAAGCAGCAACTCATCGCCCTCACCTGCAACACGTTCCCGTCCGATTTCAAGCATGACGGGCAGCGCCAGCGGCGAAATGCGATCAAGCGGCTTGTGCAGGAGATGCCCCTTCACTCGCGCCAGCATGTCACCAAGACGCTTGATATCCAGAAGCCCGGTCGCAGCATCGGCGCGCGTTGCCTGTAGCAAAATATGGTCCGGTTCGTGGGTTCTCAACACATCATAGATCAGGTCGGTCGAGACCGTCACCTGACGGCCTGTTTTCTCCTGTCCCGGATGTCGTCGTTCGATAAGCCCCGAAATCACGGCGCAATTACGAAAGGTTCGCTTGAGAAGATAGCTTTCATCAAGCCATGCTTCGAGATCATCGCCCAGCATATCTTCATCGAACAGACGCGTAAGATTAAGCTTACCCGCGCCAATCATAGTACCCATGTCTTTGAGGCCCCACAGCCCCAGCGAATAATCGGTAGCAACAAAACCTAAAGGATGGGCGCCCATGCGCTCCAGACGACGCGTCAGCAACATGCCGAGCGTCTGATGTGCGAGCCGTCCCTCGAAAGGATAGGCCACCATGTAAAAGCGCCCGCCTTTTGGAAAAGTCTCAATCAGCAACTCATCTGTGCGTGGCAGAACGGATTTGAATTGTTGCATTTCTAGCCATTCCCGTACCTGCTCCGGCAGGAACTGCCAGCGCGAACGATCCGCCAGCATCGCGCGTACCTGCGAGGCGAGGTAGGTGGAAAGCGGGAATTTTCCGCCGGCATAAACTGGGATTTTGGCATCCTGTCCTGCGGCATTAGAAGCCATGCATTCATTCTCACGAATGCCCTCAAATCGCAGCACCTTGCCTGCAAACAGAAATGTGTCGCCCGGTGTCAGCGTTTCGAGAAAATATTCCTCAATCCGCCCCAGAACGCGACCGCCTCTTCCAACAGCACGGGCATTGGCACCCTTGCCACCACGTGTGAGGCGCACATTCAGTTCCGGTGCTTCAACAATCGTGCCAATGTTCAGACGATATTGCTGCGCAATGCGCGGATTGGAAACCCTCCATGTATCATCAACAGTCTTGCGGATTTTGGCGAAGCGCTCGTAGGTTTTGAGCGCATAACCTCCAGTGGCCACAAAATCGAGAATACGATCAAAAATTTCTCGCGAAAGGTTCGAATATGGGGCCGCGCTCTGAATCTCTCTATAAAGCTGATCGGCGTTGAACGGCTCGGCGCAGGCCATGCCCAACACATGTTGCGCCAACACATCAAGCGCACCATCGATCAGCGGCGGCGTATCCTGCGCGCCAAGATAGTTGGCGTCGAGCGCTGCACGGCATTCCATCACTTCGAAACGATTGGCAGGCACCAGAATGGCGCGACTTGGCTCATCCATACGGTGGTTGGCGCGACCGATACGCTGCGCAAGGCGGCTTGCCCCCTTTGGCGCACCAACATGAATGACCAGATCGACATCGCCCCAGTCGATACCAAGATCAAGCGTCGAGGTGGCAACCACAGCTCGTAAGGTGTTGGCTGCCATGGCCTGTTCCACTTTGCGGCGCTGGCTGGCATCGAGAGATCCATGATGAAGCGCAATCGGCAACGTATCCTCGTTGACGCGCCAGAGTTCCTGAAACAGCATTTCAGCCTGACTGCGCGTATTGACGAAGAGCAATGTCGTTCGGTGTGCGCGAACGGCCTCGTAGATATCCGGAATGGCATAGCGCGAAGAATGCCCCGCCCAGGGGACACGCTCTTCGGAATCAAGAATGGTGATTTCAGGCTTGGCACCGCCATGCACAGTCACAACACCGGATTTTGGCTCTGTTCCATCTTGCTCCACCAACCAGCGGCGCAATTCGTCCGGCTGGGCCACCGTTGCCGAAAGACCAATGGTCTGCAGCTGCGGTTGCAGACGGCGCAGGCGCGCAAGGCCCAGCGCCAGCAAATGACCGCGCTTGGAAATGACTAGTGAATGCAGCTCATCGAGCACCACATAGCGCAGACCTTTGAAAAACTGCTCGGCCCCTTTGGATGCGATCAAGAGTGCAAGCTGTTCCGGCGTGGTGAGTAAAATGTCAGGCGGTGCCAGCTTCTGTCGCTGGCGCTTATGTGCAGGCGTGTCGCCTGTCCGCGTCTCGATGGTGATGTCGAGACCCATTTCCTCAACCGGCACTGTCAAATTGCGGTGAATATCGACAGCAAGTGCCTTGAGCGGCGAAATATAAAGCGTGTGAACACCACGCTTCGCCATACCCGGTTTTTTGCGGCCACTCCGCTCCAGATCAACCAATGCAGGCAGAAAACCAGCCAGCGTTTTACCTGCGCCAGTGGGGGCGATCAGCAACGTGGATTGCCCTTGTTCTGCACGCGAAAGCAGCTCCAACTGATGGGCGCGCGGCGACCAGCCCTTTTCCGCAAACCATTTCACAAAACGGTCTGGCAGATGGAAAGCTGCAGTCTCAGAAGTCGGGGTCAGGTTCAGCGTCACTTCCCCAATCTAATGCTCGCAACGCTTTCCGCCAAGATGTTTGTTCACTTTTGTTCTCATTTTGTCAGCAGTCCGGTTTCCGCCCTCTTTCCAGGGAGAAGTGACTGACCTATCTAATCAATCATGCGTTTTGACGAACTATTGCGTTCCACACCAAAAGGTCTTTATTGCCCCCCCGGCGATTTTTATATCGATCCGGTGCGTCCGGCAGACCGCGCGCTGATCACGCACGGGCATGCCGATCACGCGCGCGCCGGACATTCTCATGTACTTGCGACGCAAGAAACACTCGACATCATGGCGATCCGCTATGGCGCCGATTTTGCGGGCAGCACACAGCGAGCGCAGCTTGGCGAAACACTGACCATCAATGGTGTTCGGGTGAGCTTTCAAGGTGCTGGCCATGTGCTTGGCTCTGCACAAATTGCCGTCGAAAAAGATGGCACACGCATCGTCGCATCGGGCGACTATAAACGCGCCGCTGATCCAACCTGTGCGCCGTTTGAACCAATTGTCTGCGATGTTTTCATCACGGAGGCAACCTTTGCGCTTCCGGTTTTTCGTCATCCCGAAGCTTCACACGAAATCGCGGCTTTGCTGAAGTCACTCGTGCAGTTTCCTGAACGCGCACATCTTGTGGGCGCATATTCGCTCGGCAAAGCACAACGGGTAATCAAGCTTATTCGCAATGCTGGTTATGACGAGCCAATCTATATTCACGGCGGCCTGCAAAAGCTCTGCGATTATTATCAATCGCAAGGCATTGAGCTTGGTCAACTGGAATCTGCAACGCTTGAACGAGGCGAAGCCTCGCCCGACTTTGCAGGAAAAATCGTGGTCGGCCCGCCATCTGCTTTTTCTGACCGCTGGGCGCGGCGTTTTCCCGATCCGTTGCCTGCCTTCGCATCGGGCTGGATGCGTATCCGCCAGCGCGCCAAGCAACGCGGCGTAGAATTGCCGCTTATTATTTCTGATCATTGTGATTGGAACGAGTTGACGGCAACCATCAGCGAGATAAAGCCTGCAGAAGTCTGGGTCACACATGGGCGCGAAGAAGCCCTCGTTCGCTGGTGTGAATTACAAAGCATCCCCGCACGCCCCCTTCATCTCATCGGCTATGAAGACGAGGGGGATTGATGCGCGCTTTCGCAGAACTCCTCGACCGGCTTGTCCTCACACCTCAGCGCAATGGCAAATTGCGGCTGCTGGTCGACTATTTTCGCACCACGCCCGATCCTGACCGCGGTCTGGCACTCGCAGCCATCACGCGCGATCTGGAATTGCAGAGTGTCAAACCCGCGATGCTGCGCGCATTGATAGCCGAGCGCAGCGATCCTACGCTTTTCGCCTATTCCTATGATTATGTTGGCGATCTTGCCGAAACGATTTCACTGATCTGGCCCGGTCCAAATGAAACGCCAGCGGGTGCCAATTTGCCGCTCAGTGTGGTCGTGCATGAATTGCAAAACGCCTCACGCCGCGAGGGGCCGCTGCTTGTGGCAGGCTGGCTCGATCTGCTAGGCATTTCAGAACGATACGCGCTGCTTAAGCTTGTCACAGGTGGTTTGCGTATCGGTGTTTCCGCTCGTCTTGCCAAACAGGCGCTGGCGGATTTTGGCGGCGTGGAGGTCGTCGAAATTGAAGAACTTTGGCACGGACAGGCACCACCCTTTTCAGCGCTGTTCGCATGGCTTGAAGGGCATGGTTCAAAACCTGCAGCCACTGCCGATGCGCCCTTCCGGCCAGTCATGCTGGCAACAGCCTTTGATGAAGCCGAAATTCCAGCACTCGATCCATCTGCCTATAGTGCTGAGTGGAAATGGGATGGCATTCGCGTTCAGGCGGTATCGGAAAATGGTGTTCGACGGCTTTATTCGCGCACTGGTGACGACATTTCAGGTGCTTTTCCCGATGTGTTAGAAGCCATGGATTTTGAAGGCTCGATTGACGGCGAATTGCTCGTTGGCCATCACGGTGAAACTGGCATTGAAACCGCAACGTTTTCCGATTTGCAGCAGAGATTAAACCGCAAGACCGTCTCAGCGAAGCAATTAAAGGAGTATCCCGCCATCATACGCGCCTATGATCTTTTGCAGGAGGGCACGCAGCAAACAGGCGAAGACCTGCGTCCATTGCCTTTCTCTGAACGGCGCGCGCGACTTACGCGCTTCATTGAAAAGCTCGACAAGCGCCGGTTCGATCTATCGCCCGTATTGCAGTTCAACAATTTCAGCGAACTGGCAAACCTGCGCCTAAACCCGCCCCATCCGGTGATTGAGGGTGTGATGCTAAAGCGCCATGACAGCGCCTATGTGCCGGGGCGCCCCAAAGGGCCGTGGTTCAAATGGAAACGCGATCCATTCACCGTAGATGCTGTAGTTGTTTATGCACAACGCGGGCACGGCAAACGATCCAGCTACTACTCCGATTTCACATTCGCCGTTTGGACCGGAGCAGAAGATGAACCTGTTCTGGTGCCAGTAGGAAAAGCCTATTTTGGCTTTACTGATGAGGAGTTAAAGCTTCTCGACAAGTTTGTTCGCGAAAACACGATTGAGCGCTTTGGTCCCGTTCGCTCAGTCCGCGCGGAACCAGATCATGGGCTGGTGGTTGAAGTTGCTTTTGAAGGGCTGAACCGTTCCACCCGACACAAGTCGGGCGTTGCTATGCGCTTTCCGCGCTTTTCACGTCTCCGCTGGGACAAGCCGCCCCGCGAAGCGGATCGACTTGAAACATTGGAGACACTGCTGAGCTGAGTATGCTTTTACTCAGCAGCTGTGGTGACGCGAATTGCAAAAATATCGACAGGCTTGCCTGCGCCACTGAGATCAGAATTGATCGTAATCTTGCCTGCACGACCAGCGGAATGGCCTGCCTGGAAATCCTGATCAAACAGGAAATCACTCACAGAATCGCGCACGTCATAGCGTCTGCGTCCGCAATCACCCAGACCTGCGAAATCACAATTAACCGACATCTGCGTTGGCTTGCCATCATCGCTGCGGGCCACAATGTCAAAGGTCGCCTTTTTGCCGATAAGCTGGTTCAGCACACCTTCACCTACGTCAAATGTGACACTGTCATTAGGGCCCTTCGACAGAACCCGTGCGAAGCTGTTGGTGCCTTCGCGCATGATTTCGGCGGTTGCACCACCCTGCACTGACATGCGCGTTGCTTCGGTAGGCGTGAAAATGTTGATCCATGTGCGTCCTTCCGGATCTTCGCCTTCCTTTATCGGCGCCATGCGATTATCGGTCAAAAGTGGGCTGGAACCATTACCGCGCGTGAAATCCGCAAAACTGTTGTAAAGCGAGAAGCCAATCAACCCCAGAATAACGATGACCATTACCGGGATGCCGACACTGATAAGTGGTGAGCGGCGCTTTTTCTTGCGATCTTTGCGGGAGACGCCCGCTTCGTAACCTAAATCGGCTGATCCACGCTTTTTCTTTTTCGAAGTTGAGCGGATATCTGCGTTATCAAGCGCAGGACCAGCTTCGTAAGCACCCTCGCCCAAAACAGGGTCGGACAAATCTGGTGCACCCAGCGACGGCTCTCGCTTGGCATTCGCTACAGAAACAGATTTAAACTCAGCCTCGATCTCTGAAATGGCATCCTTGATCTTCTGACGTCGCTGCTGTTTCTGATCTTCGCTAAGGGCAGCATTTGCCGTCAAGGCGCGCTCGTGTGCCCCCCAGGCCGCTTCGTAAATGCGCTGACGAGTGGCCGGATTATGAGCGTCCGACTTTGCGAATGCATTTCTGATTGCGCGTTCGATACTTTCCAAAGGGCTGCTCTTCCTTGGTTGCGTCTGTTGGCTGGGTCCGTCGGGCACAGCCGGTTAAATGAGCCTCAGCGAAATTAACGTCTGAATCAAGGCATTTACCTGTTCTAGACCCATTTTGGCTACCCGCGAGAACTGTCAAAGATACCAAATATTAACTTTAAGCATGATTTTCCCCCAACCTTTAGCGAAACAGCCTTATGGCGAGCACTAATATTGCGCAGGCCCTTCTCTAATTTTTCAGGTTGCCCTTGGCAAAAGCCGTGCTAGACATATTACGTTTACGGAAACGTCAATTTTTTGGAGGATGAAATGGCATTGCCGGATATTTTGAAAAACAAGCTGCGCATTCCCGTGGTCGGAGCGCCACTGTTTATCATTTCCAATCCGGCTTTGGTGCTGGCGCAATGCAAGGCAGGCGTGGTCGGCTCATTTCCAGCGCTCAATGCGCGCCCTAAAGCGCAACTTGACGAATGGCTCGCCGAAATCACCGAAGATCTCGCTGCCTACAATGCCGCGAACCCTGACCGCCCAGCCGCACCGTTCGCAGTTAACCAGATCGTGCACCGCTCCAACAAGCGTCTCGAACATGACCTTGGTCTATGTGTGAAATACAAAGTCCCCATCGTCATTTCCTCGCTGGGCGCAGTTCCTGAAGTCAATGCAGCTATCCATTCATACGGAGGGATAGTATTGCACGACGTCATCAACAACCGTCATGCCAACTCAGCGATCCGCAAAGGCGCGGACGGTCTCATCGCCGTTGCCGCAGGCGCTGGTGGTCACGCAGGCGCGCTCTCACCTTTTGCGCTCGTTCAAGAAATTCGCGAATGGTTTGATGGCCCCCTGCTCCTTTCTGGTGCGATTGCCAATGGTGGGGCAATTCTCGCAGCCCAAGCCATGGGCGCAAACCTTGCCTATATCGGCTCACCATTCATTGCGACAAAAGAAGCTCGCGCTTCTGACGATTACAAACGGATGATCGTCGAATCCAACGCTGCTGATATCGTCTATTCCAACTACTTCACTGGAATTGCAGGCAATTACCTCAAACCATCCATCGCTAAATCCGGCCTCGACCCTGATCACTTGCCGGAGGCTGATCCATCAAAGATGGACTTCGACAAAGCTCACCAGGAAGGCACGAAAGCCTGGAAGGACATTTGGGGATGCGGACAAGGCATTGGTGCAATTAAGGAAATCGCACCCGCAGCACAGCTGGTTAGCCGCCTGGCTCAGGAATATGAGCAGGCTCGCAATCGCGTCTGCCGAAACGTATAATTGCCACCTTAATACAATAAAGCCTCCTGTGACGTATAATGGAGGCTTTGTTTCCAATTGGTCCGAACAAACATGAAGAATATGCGTTTTGGACCTTGCTTTCCTGCATGCTTTTGGTTATCAGCGCACCGTTCGGTCTTATAAAGATCGATATCCCTTGGGATTTGGAACTATAGTTCCGGGCCGCTTTAGCTCAGTTGGTAGAGCACATCATTCGTAATGATGGGGTCAGCAGTTCGAGTCTGCTAAGCGGCACCATATTTCTTTAATTTATCTATTTTTTTCAACTACTTAGATCAAAAGAGGTGGTTTCAATCCACCCAGTTATCCACCCTAATATAAATCATTGCTCGCAATGAGTCGGCAATCTGTCAGCGGCAGTTAGGCATCCCTATCAGCACCGCCCTCCCGTTTGATAGACATTGATATTAAATCAAACCGCCTCGCGCGCGTGCGCGTGCGTACTGCTGACAAAATCATCCGCTATGTGTCAGCCTATAGACTGACTCAAAAAAAGCGGCCGACTGCAATTCAGCTACCCTTGTGCTA